>Ga0208958_1002104_pt1 | contig 17871 bp, 13 predicted proteins | sample RifOxyB1_FD_184032 | JGI IMG/M metagenome (GOLD analysis project Ga0208958, IMG submission 184032) | Soil microbial communities from Rifle, Colorado - Rifle Oxygen_injection B1 (SPAdes) | ecosystem: Environmental > Terrestrial > Deep subsurface > Rock core/Sediment | place: Rifle, Colorado... | reverse complement strand
AAAGATATTACTCAAGTTGTGGAAAAAGAGCTGAAAGCGATAGGAAAGGGAGATTATCAAGAACCCCCAAAATATGAAAATCCTGGTGAAACTGACGGTGTTGTGAAATTTAATAATTTTGAAGATTCACTAGTCCGGAAAGATGTGGCAAATAAAACAATTTATGGCGCGTGGAAGTACCTTATTGACCCGATGAGCATGCCCATTGATGAACTGATTGACAGACGCCTGGCAATGGATATAATCGCTACCGCAATTTTTGGCTCTGGCTCGAGAATCAGAGAATATTTTGTGAACCAGGGGATGAACAGCACGATGTTCGGAGGCAGGACAATGGCGTTCAAAGATCATAGCGAAATAATCTTTGCAGATAATGTTGAGGATCCTGAAAAATTTCAGGATGTCATTGTTAAAAAGCAGAATGATATTCTTAGAACAGGATTATCTGAAAGAGAAATAGATTATGCAATAAAATACCTAAAATTAAAAGAAGATTACGGGATAAATTCCTTAGAGAATCTGGGAACTATTCTGATTGACTGGTGCAGATTAACCGGAAATCCTGAAAATTATTTTAAAGTAATGAAGAGAATGAAAACGATAGAAACTGGAAGGGTAAATGAGCTGATGCAGGAAATAATTAAAACAGATAATTTATCTTTCTGCTTGATGAAACCTGAAGAATAATTATTTTTAATAAACTTTTACTCTAGTTAAAGTCGTGACCTTATCGTCTTCTCTCATCCGCATTATTCTCACGCCTTGGGTGTTCCTGCCAATTGTAGAAATCTCCTGCGCAAGCATCCTTATCATTATACCCTGCTTTGAGATCAGCATAATCTCATCCTCATCCATAACTGTTTTGATGCCGACAACATTTCCGTTGCGTTCAGAAGTCTTAATATTAATCACACCTTTTCCGCCCCTGTTAATTAACCTGTAATCTGAAACAATAGTCCTCTTGCCGTAGCCATTCTCAGTTATTGTCAATAAAGTTCCTGTCTCAACAGCGACTTCCATGCCGACAACATAATCATCTTTTGACAACCTTATTGCGCGAACGCCAGTTGCTGCACGGCCCATTGCACGAACCTGAGATTCATTAAACTTGACAGCCATCCCTTTAGCAGAAGCGATAACCATATTTAGTGTTCCAGGAGTTAATTTGACTTCAACGAGCTTGTCATTTTCTCTCAAAGTCAAAGCAATTATGCCTCCTTTTCTTGGCCTTGAAAATGATTCTAAAGGCGTTCTCTTGATTGCACCAAGTTTTGTGACCATCAAAAGATAATGATCCGAGTCAAATTTAGGTATTGGAATCATTGCGGTGATTTTTTCATTTTCAGCAAGAGCCAATAAATTGATTATTGCCTTTCCTTTTGAATATCTTGAAGCCTGTATAATTTCATATCCCTTGAGCCAGTAGACTTTTCCTAAATCAGAAAAGAATAAAAGGTAATTGTGGCTGTTCATGTTGACCATATGCTCTACTGTATCTTCTTCTTTTGTCGCAGTGCCTTTGACGCCAACTCCTCCACGCTTCTGCTGCCTATATTCATCTAATGTAGTTCGTTTAATGTAGCCTGAATGTGTAAGTGTAACTATTGAGGATTCTTCAGGAATAAGATCTTCATCTAGAATCTCGGCATCTTCTTCAGTACCTGAAATTTCAGTTTTACGAGAGTCCGAATATGATGCAATAATCTCTTGTGTGTCTTTCTTCATCAGGGCGTAAACTTTTGAATCATCTGCTAAAATTGATTTTAAATCCTCTATTGTTAATAATAAATCTTTATATTCCAGCAGTAATTTATCTTTTTCCAATGAGGTTAATTTCTGCAGCTTCATATCTAAAATTGCACGGGCCTGAATTTCAGTCAATTCAAAACGAGCCATCAAAGATTCGCAAGCTTCATTAGGCCCTTTTGAAGATTTTATTATTTTAATTGACTCATCAATATTTTCCAAGCAGATTTTCAAACCTAATAAAATATGAGCCCGCTCTTCTGCTTTTCTCAAGTCAAACTGTGTTCTACGGGTAATGACATTTTTTCTGTGCTTGATGAAATGCACAATGCAATCTTTCAAATTTAAAATTCTTGGCTGATTATTAACCAAGGCTAAATTAATTATGCTGAAAGTAACCTGCAAAGGAGTATGAGTATATAATTGATTTAAAACAACATCTGAATTTGCATCTTTTTTCAATTCAATTACAATTCGCATTCCCTGCCTATTGGACTCATCTCTTAAATCTGAAATGCCTTCAACACGCTTATCACGAACTAAGTCTGCGATATTTTCTATGAGCATTGATTTATTTACCTGATAAGGAATCTCAGTAATAATTAGACTTTCACGGTCTTTCTTTTCTTCTTTCTCAACTTTTCCTCTCAAGCGGATCTTTCCACGGCCGGAAGCGTAAGCATTTTTTATTCCGGAAGTGCCGCAAATTATACCTCCAGTAGGGAAATCAGGGCCATGAATGATATCCAATAATTCATTGATAGAAATATCTGGATTGTCAATTACCTTTATTACGCCTTCGCAGACTTCACGCATGTTGTGCGGAGGAATACTAGTTGCCATGCCTACGGCAATACCTGAAGAACCATTAATTAATAAATTTGGGATTCTTGATGGAAGAACTGAGGGTTCCTGTCTAGTATTATCATAGTTGTCGACAAAGTCTACAGTTTCTTTTTCTAAGTCTAAAAGAATTTCATCTGCAATCTTTGTCATTCTTGCTTCCGTATTATGATTGATAAAACCGTTTGCAACAAATGAATGGCATTTGCTGTTTACCCTTATTGAATAAACATTTTCTTTTTCTTTCGGTTTCTTGACTGAAGCAATGTGATCAAACAAATATCTCTGTTTCAGCAAAAGCGCTAAAAAAGACTTATCTTTTGAATCAAGAATATCCAATAGTTTTTTAAAATATTTTTCAAGTTTATTATATCTGTCAACATTATATCTCTTGATAAATCCGGAACCATATTTTTTTCGCAGATATTCCCCAAGATAAGGAATGAAATCAGTCTTGCTCATCCTATCTGGATTTATGCTGTTTATTTTTGAAAGAATTCCTTTTTTTCGGTCTGAAAAAAATCCAATATTCGTATTGAACCTCTTTATTGAATCATGGCCAGAAATTATCAATTTAAAGCAACTGTTTCTCTTATCCTGGTAAGGTTTTGTTGAAATAATCCCAAAATTCAATAAAATGACTTTCAGCTGATCAATGAGCTTATTACTTTTAGAATTATAGTTTAGAGCCATACTTTTTCCATTATGCCTTTTATCTAAGATGTATTTAACGGATCCGTCACCTTCAAATAATGCCCTTAAGAAATGCTGAATGTTTTTCTCAGTGGACATTAAAACAGAGAAAGGCATCTCTTTTTGTGCGGATTTAACTTGAATTAAACCAATGTTCTTAAGGAATAGAACCACTTTCTGCTCATATATGCTTAATTCTTTGCAATTTCCTTTTATTTCCCTCTCGTATAGTCTTACACCCACAAACTGAGAGAGGATAATTGATTTTACCTTATCGTAAAAGTTTTTGTCTTTATTATTAAACAATATTTGATTATTATGGAAACTCCCCTCGCTGACTAAAGCACCCAATAAAAATGCCAGGTTATCATTCATCTTGCTAGGAAGTACAATCTCATTCTTGAAACCTTTATTTGGATAATATTTTCTTAGATCTAAACTTGTTTTTGAAAATAAACTTTTGCCCCTGCTCAAAATAACTACATCTTCTTTTCTAATATGCTCTAATAGTTTCCATTCTATCTGCGGGACTTCGCCCTTAATTGTCCAGCACATTAATGGATGATTATGAGATCCTTTAATCTTGTAACCTAAGTTAGTCTCTAGCTCTATAACACTATGTTTTCCTGAATTAAAAAACTTAGATGCCTTGTTTTTCTTTTGGTCAAAAGACATTATTCTAAAATTAATTTTTGATTCTAATTTATTTGAAATTTCTTTTATGGGCATTATGCCCTTATCAGTTAACATTAAAGAATCGCCAGAAATACAATACCTCATTGCAGCTGCATTATCTCCATCAACAGAGTTGTGCACAAAGACTCCTGAAGCCAATGCAAAATTATGGGTATCGTCGATAGTTAAATCGTAGACATCAGCATATTCATGGATAAACTCTATTTTTGAAACCTTGTGATTTCCGTTCAATTCACATAATATTAAATTTGAATCATTCGAAAAATATTTTTCAAATCCATTATCCCAAGTTGTAAAACATTTTCCACCAAAGACAACCTTTCGAACTTTTTCGTAGTAATCTCTTTTTATTGGCAACTCATTCTTTTGAAGAAATTTGCATATGTTAATAAATTTCCTTTTTCCGGTTAAATTAGTCTTTCTTCTTTTATTTGAAGCGATAATTTTTTCATTAAATAATTCTTTATATTTCGGAATTGACCACATCCTTTTCATGGTTGATGAGGCCAACTTACGACTGCGTTCAATAACTTCTGGATGCGCAATAATATATCTCTTGCTAATTTCACTTAACTTTGCGCTCATCTCTTTTTTATATTCTGGATTCTTCCAATTTGCGAGATTTCTTTCTCTTAACCTTTCTGAATAAGCTTTTCTATTTTCTGAATTTGCCCAGAACTTTTTTCTCCCTTCGATTAATTTATTCCTAAATGATTCATCTGTTTTGTGCTTAAAAGATGTTAAATTGTGATGAAATTGCCAATGTTCTTTATATCCCATACGTTTTATATTATCTGGATTATTATTGCATTTGTCAAAATTAATATGGTGCCTCACTCTTCCTGCAGCTTTCAGATAGACTGCGTTTTTGATGTTCCAATTGTCAGCTAAATAATGAACAAAATCCCAAGAACAGCTTTTTGGCTGAAAAATCATATCGTAACCGATCATTTCAGGATTGATTTCTTTTGTGGCTTTCTTGAAATACGCCGGCATTAAAGAATCTCCTGGTTTTAAATATTGAGCTTCTTTGTATTCCTTGTTTTTTAACATAAACTTATGGTTAAGAGTGCATTTAATTTCTTCATTATTGTCCAAGATAATTTTCATGACTTCTGCATTTTTCTTGGTTAATCTTGGTTTCTTTATTTCGGTAATGTGTATTTTTCCATTATCCTCAATAGTGTATGTGAAATTTCTTTTACCTTCTTGGAATTCCTTAACTAATTCAATAAAAGGTAAATCTCTTCCATCGGTCAATTTAACTTTGGTTTCACCTGTAAAACAACCAAAATTTCCCTGACCATCAACTAATGTGTATCTTAAAGAAAAGTCCTGGGCCATACGAACCAATGAAGGGTAGACTATTGCTTCACCATGAGGATGATAGTTACCGCTTACGTCACCGCAAATCTTTGCGCATTTTCTATATTTTGCCTTATGATCCAAAGAAAGATCATTCATAGCAACCAAGACTCTACGATGAACTGGCTTCAGACCATCTCTGACATCAGGCAATGCCCTGGAAACTATGACACTCATAGCATAGTCTAGATAAGATTTCTTCATCTCATCTTCCACTAATTTATGGATTATTTCTTTGGTCATCTTTTTACTTCCTTAACCCAAAAATCTAAATCAGCAATTTCTGATGTATTGCAAAGTAAACAATCTGGTTTTGAATGGATTATTTTATTTAAACTTTCATAATTACCCCATGCAACTGCAACAGCATAAGCAACTTTTGCACGCCTTGCAGCCTGAACATCAATGGCTGTATCGCCGACGTAAACCATGCGGTCCAAAGAAACATTGAGTTTTTTTGCACCTAGCAAGATACAATCTGGCGCAGGTTTTATGTTTTGCACATCTTCGCAGCCCAATATTATATCAAAAAGATTTAAATGTGAACTGATAGATTTTATTATATTCTCCCTATAATTTGAAGAAGCGATGCCTAATTTCAATTCCGAATTAAATTCCTTTAAAATTTCAATTGCATCGAATATACCCTCAAATGGTTTTATAATGTGCCTAATCTTATCCATGTGTTCATCCCAGATTGGCTGAGCTTTATTAATATCGAAACCTAAAAATTCATAATTGCGTTTCCAATTCACACTATAATTATCTATAAAACGCTGCTCATCCCATGGAACACCAAAATGAGCCCATACAACTTTGTAACATTCTTTAGTTGCAGCGTATGAATCCAATATAACCCCATCAAAATCAAACAGTACAGCATCAAAAAGCAGTTTAGATATCAAGGTTTGTTACCTCCTTAGCATGCTTGAAAATAAAATCTCTTCTTGGAGCTACTTCATCACCCATAAGAACTGTGAACATCTCATCGGCAGCAACAGCATCTTCAATGGCAATCTGCTTTAATTTTCTTTCATTTGGATTCATTGTCGTTTCCCACAGCTGATCCGGATTCATCTCACCTAAACCCTTGAATCTCTGAACATTAGTTTTATCTTTGCCTATTTCCAAATATAATTTTTCCAATTCTTCATTATTGAAGACATAAAATTTTTTATTGCCTTTCGCAACACGATATAAAGGAGGCATAGCAACATAAATATAACCTGCTTCAATTAATGGCCTGTAATAACGATAGAAGAATGTCAACAATAAAGTAGAAATGTGAGAACCATCAATATCCGCATCACACATGATTATGATTTTATGATACCGCATTTTAGTTATATCGAAATCCTCGCCAGTTGATGCCCCGAATGCACTAATCATATTTGTTATTTCATTATTCTTGAAGACCTTATCTTGTCTTGCTTTCTCAACATTTAAGATCTTACCTCGTAAAGGAAGGATAGCTTGGATCTCTCTGGAACGACCCTGTTTTGCGCTGTTGTGAACAAAAACACCAGAGGCTAACGCAAAGTTGTGTGTGTTTGGAACCTCAATATCATAAACGTCCATCTTTTCATTTACTTCGATTATTTCTTTTATTTTATGATTATAACAAACAACCCTTTCAAGCATCTCGGCATAACTAGAATCAAAATATTTCTCGGCAAAAGTATCCATCTTTAGCAAATGTTTACTATCTGATTTTTTTCTTTCTTCTTCATAAGTTTGCAGACTACCTGTTTTATCGAAAAGATTCTTCATAAATTGGAGAGTATTATTAAAAAATTGATCTTTAGTCTTTTGAGATCTCCATTTTAGAAGATTATCATCTTTCCACTGCGCTTTTGCTTTTTGAGATGACGAGTTTATGTAATCAACATTATTTTCAAAAAAGCATTTAACCTTTAGGGATTGTTTTTTTCTATTTTCTTCATTTGACCAATAATTTCTTTGCTCTTCATTCAATCTTTTTAGTAACCTTTCTCTGTATTCTGGATTATTCTCATAAAATTCTTTATATTTTTGATGCATATATTTTTTATAATCTTGATTATCCCATTGATTTTTTGAATTTTTACTTAAAATGTCCCTTATGCTGAGCATACTTTTTCTTATTTTTTCTCTATATTCAGGAGTTCTTTTTATAGCGTTACACTTTTCAATAACATCTTTCCTGTGGAGGGTTTTATGAATCATTTTCGCATGCAACATCAAATGCTCTTCTTTGGATAACTGGACAATATTTGTTGGATTATTATTTAATTTGTTAAAATCAACATGATGTTTGAAGTTGCCTTCCTTCTGATAAATATTATTTCTGAGATTAAATTCATCCGATAAAAGATGGGTAAATTTCCACTTATGGGTTTTAGGATCAAGAACCATTTCGTAACCTTCAATAGTAATCCTTCCTTCAATTTTTGAAAGCTTCCTATAAAGAGGCGCAATGCTCATTTGAAGATTGATATTTCTAGCCTCAGAATATGAACCATCAGCAAGTCTAAATTTATGATCTGGTGTGCAAACAATCTCTTCGCCATTATCTAAAATGACCTTAATGACTTCAGTATCTTTTTTCGTGATTCTTGAATTCTTTATTTCTTCTATGCCTATTGAACCATCAGATTTAATAGTGTAACAGAAATTTCTCTTTCCTTGATTAAACTCTTCAACAAGCTCTTTGAACGACAAGTTTCTTCCATCCGTTAAGGCAACTTTAGTATCCCCTGAAAAACAGCCACCTGCGGAATCTCCTTCTACTAGGAAAAGCTCACATTTAGCAGGATCCTTTTCTTGGCAGTCTGCCAACTTCCCCGGCAATGAACCAGAACCCAGAACGGATTTTCTTCTGACTAATTCACGGGCTTTTCTTGATGCCTCTCTAGCTTTTGCAGCGCCAATGGCTTTCTCTACTATCCTCTTAGCTGTGGATGGATTCTCTTCAAAATATTCTGATAATTTTGCAGTTGTTACAGAATCAACTAACCCCTTAATATCATGATTGCCTAATTTGGTTTTTGTCTGACCTTCAAACTGAGGATTTGGAGTTTTGACAGACAATATGCAGGTCAAGCCCTCCCTGACATCATCCCCTGTAAGTTTTTCATCCGATAATTTATTTTTTGCAATGTAATCATTCAAAACTCTAGTCAAGGCAGTTTTAAAACCTGAAAGATGTGTGCCTCCTTCTACTGTGTTAATATTATTTACAAAAGTGAAAGTATTATCCTGATAAGTTTCATTGTACTGCAAAGAAACTTCAACGACAGTATTTTTTTCTTCCTTATTGAAATAAACAATATCTTCGTGCAAGGGCTTCTTTTTTTCATTTAAGTATTTAACGAACTCTTTTATGCCCCCTTGATACAAAAAAGTTTTTTCTTTGGTTTCAATTTCATCTATGATAGAAATGTGAACCCCTGGATTCAAAAAGGCTAATTCTCTTAATCTCTGAGCTAATATTTCAAAACTGAATTTTGTCTCTGAAAAAATATCATTATCAGGAGTAAATATGACTTCGGTGCCGTGCTCTGAAGATTTTCCTGTTTCTTTTACGGCGTACATTGGAATACCTTTCTGATATTCCTGCTCGTGAATCTTACCATCTCTTTTTACGATAACTTTCAAGTGCTTTGACAACGCATTAACTACGGAAACACCTACGCCATGAAGGCCGCCAGAAACTTTGTAAGTGTCTTTGTCAAATTTTCCACCTGCATGTAAAATAGTCATTACAACTTCTAAAGCCGAACGCTTCTCCGTAGGGTGCTCTTCGATTGGAATGCCTCTACCATCATCAATAACAGAAACAGAACCATCTTTTCTTATAATGACATGAATTACTTTGCAATGGCCTGCTAAGGCCTCATCAATTGAGTTATCAACAACCTCATAAACTAAATGATGCAGACCTGCCGCATCAGTGTTACCGATGTACATTGCAGGACGCATTCTTACGGCTTCTAAGCCTTTCAGAACAGTGATATTCTTCGCCCCATAGTCATTTGTCATAGTAACATTGCCTTCTAGTTCTAACTTAATTTCTTGACGTCAGAATAGTGTATGAAATGCATTTTTTTATTTATAAAAGTTGTGTTTTTTATTTTTGTATAATGCATTTGTATGGTCTGTAAGTGGTGAATTCTAACGTTTAGAAGTTATGAATTCTTTGCTTAAAACGGCTGTAGATTAGGTTTAGAAATTTATTTTATTTTTGATACGGATGAGTAGGAAAAAATGAGAAAAAATTATTTATTATTCTTTAAAAAATTTTAGAACAATCTTTATAAACTTTAACTACCAATGAAACTACCAATGAAAGTAATATTAGACACAAACTTTTTAGTTGAAGCTGTGAAAGCTAAAATTGATGTAATCCAAGAAATAACTAAAGTGGTTGATTTCAAGCCTGAAATTTGCATTCTAGATAAAACAAAAGGCGAATTGGAAAAGCTTATAAAGGGCAAGAAATATTTTGACAAGTTAACAGCTAAAATAGCCCTAAATCTCATAGATGTAAAGGGAATTGAGGTTTTAGAAACAAAAGAAGATAAAAGTGTTGATAGGTTGCTTATTGATCTTGCGGACAAAGAAAAGTTTGTTATTGCAACGCAAGATAAAGAATTAAAAAGGGCGCTTAAGGCCAAAGGCATAAAAAGAATAATTATAAGACAAAAAAAATATATAAAGGTAGAATAAAAATGTATTATGAAATGACAATTCAAGGGCACATAAGGGTTCCTCCAAATTTATTCCAGCTTGAACTTAAAGAGTCTGTAAAAAAGACCTTAGATGGGATGTATGAGGGATTTATTTCTAAAGAAATGGGCATTGTTGTGGCCGTAACGGATGTAACCGAGATAGGCGATGGATTATTAATTCCAGAGGATGGAGCAGCTTATTATGAAACAAAGTATAAGCTGATAACTTACAAACCAGATATGTTTGAAATAGTTCCAGGAAAAGTAACAGACATACAGGAATTTGGTGCTTTTATGGAAATAGGTCCTATAGATGGAATGATTCACGTTTCACAAACAATGGACGATTATGTTTCGTTTTCTAAATCTAATGTTTTAACTGGGAAAGAATCAAAAAGAGTTTTGAAAGTCGGAGATAAATGCAGGGCAAGAATTGTTGCTGTAAGTTTTAAGGACCCTTCAAATCCTAAGATTGCTTTGACTATGAGACAACAGATGCTTGGAGCAGAGCACTGGATTGATGAAGAAATCAAGAAAAAGGCGGAGAAGAATTAAGATGGTCAAAAAGGTATGCAAACGATGTAAGATTTTTGTTTCTGGTGATCAATGCCCAATATGCAAAAACAGCAATTTTTCGGAAAGTTGGAAAGGCAGAGCGTTCATATTGAATCCTGAAAAATCGGAAATAGCAAAGAAGATAGGCGCGACAGCAAAAGGCGAATATGCGCTAAAGGTGAGGTAAAATGGAAATTACAATTTTAAAAGAAGTAGAACAACCATTATTGAATAGGAAGAGATATATATTTAATGCAGATTTTCCTGAAAAGGCAACTCCTGCAAGAGCTATTTTAGTTGAAGAAATTGCCAAGAAGGTAAAAGCTAAACCTGAAGGTGTTGCTGTAAGGCATGTTTACACTAAATATGGTGTTGCCAGTGCTAAAATAATCTCTCATATTTACAAGAGCGCAGAAGATCTGAAAAAGATTGAAATTGTAAATAAAAAAGTTGCTGCTGGCGCGGCAAAGAAAGCAGAAGCGCCTAAAGGTGAATAATTATGGCAAAGAAAAAAGTAAAAAATAAAGTGCCAAGCACAAAGTACAAGAAATTTACTATTTCTGATGGCAAGGTAACAAGGAAGAAATACTGCCCTAAGTGCGGTCCGGGAATTTTCATGGGTGAGCATAAGGACAGATACTACTGCGGAAAGTGCCATTATATGGAAAAAAAGTAATCATTTTAAAATAATTAATTTACATATTTTTTACTGTCAAATAGAAACTTTTATAAATTCCAAGTTAATCCTTAAGATTTCCACCTCTTTTTCCTTGGAAAGAAATCGCAAGGTTTCTTCTCCAAGGTTTACTACCTTTAGGTTGGAGACTGCTATTTTTTATATTTATAGTAACTTATTAGTGGTTACAATAGAAAGATTTATAAAGGTTAAACCCATATTTACAGAACAAGACGTATGTTAAGCGAACAATACCCACCATTGAATGAAATAATACAAGATTTAGAATGTATTCATAGTCTGGATTATGAAAAATTTTATATATTAAAAAATAGGATAAACAATCCATTTGATCATGTTGAATTCTATTCTAGAATAATGGAAAAAGAGGAATTAAGCGAAATTGTTCTGAAAAATGGATTAAGATTGACAATTATACAGGAAATTAAAGAGTCAAACAAATTAGGTAGGAATTTATCCACGATAGATCCAATGACAGGTCTGCAAAACAAGGGTGGATTGAGCGATAAGATAAATGAATGCTTAAGCAGAGAGAATAGAGAAGACTATGAAAGAATAAACAAAAGACTAGTTTTGACTTTTTGCGATTTAAATAAATTTAAAGAAGTTAATGATATATATGGGCATCCTATTGGAGACGAGGTGATAAAATATTTTGCTGAAGCGATAAAGAAATATACCCGACCTATAGATCATAAGTTCAGATTTGGCGGAGATGAATTTGTCATAATTTTTGATGCTGTAGAAAAAAATACAAATTTAGATGAAATGCTCATTAGACTAAATTTAAAAATAAATGATTTTGTAGCAGAAAAAATAAAGCAATATTATCCAGGGAAAAAAATAAATACTGGAATAAGTTTAGGTGCATCAATATATAAAGGGGATGCATTCAATAAAGAGGACTGGTTAAGCCATGCAGATGATGCTGTTTACCATGCAAAAGAAAATACAAGATGGGTTGATGAACCTCTTAAGAGGGTAAATGTTTGTGTTTATGATCCTGAAAGAAAAGAATTATATTAAAAAATAAAAAATTTAACTAGATAATCTTTTGTTTGCTCTCAAGCTAGGTCTTATTTTCTCGAAGCCTTTACCCTTGCCTCTTAAACCTCTAGACTTGCGACCAGCTGAAGTCAATCCACGCAATACGCGCTTCTTTGAATTAGCAATCCAGTTATAATGCCTATCTGCCTTGATTACTGGATGATTCGGATCAATCATAATAATCTCATACCAGCGATAGACTCCATCTTTAGCAATTTCATATGAGTTCAGAACTTCCAAATTATGGAACCAGCGCTGAGCACGCTCTTCAGCAACCACCTGGTAGCTTTTTGAAACTATCTTATTTAATCTTGCATTTTTAGACTTTCTCGCCATGCAGTGCTTCTTTCTCTTTCTTCCGCCCCTTAAAAGGCGAACACGAACCATAAGAAATCCTTCTTTAGCCTTGTATCCTAAAGAACGAGCACGATCAATTCTTGTGGGCCTATCAAGCTTTATAATAACGGGCTCACGCCTCATCTTAACTAACCTTTGCGTCCAAAGTTCTCCTAAGTTTTCCTTAGGATTTTTGTAAATTTCTCTTAATCTTTTGTAAAAACCCATTTTATATCTCCTTATCCAAGATTCGGGCATGCTTTGGGTTAAAGCCTAAAGTCCCACATTTCTAGGAATAGAAACTAAAAGAACAACTTTGATTTATAAAGTTTTCTAAACAAGAAGGTAAAAGAATGAAAAAACACCCGTTATTATGAATCCATAAATCATCTGTGTAAAAATATCTGCATTAAGAAAAGTCAAACCGAAAATAATTAACAGCATTAAAGCACGACCGAATGTCAGGAAAAATTCCCTTGAAATCAAAACCTCGATGCCTTTCTCATTTTTTGCAGCAACATCATAGGCGAGAACTGTCAGTGGAACACTGATTAAGGTATAAGTAATAGTCTCCAAGGAAGTGATAATACCCAATGCAATCATACCGAACTTTGCAAAAATCCAACCGAAGAACCAGACTAAGGCATCGGTTATACCCCCAATTTTCATGACTTTAATTTTAAATCCATGGTCTGCGAATTTGCCAACAGCGTAAGACCAAAAGGCAGCAATTAATGTGGCTATTGAACCTATTGCACCTAATTGAATATATGCCCCTAAAATTATGAAGATAAAAATTGGCCATAATACAACAATTGTTGAATACCTGATACCATCTGAAAAATATGCCGGCGCAAACTGCAAGTATTTTTTATCAAAGACTCTGCTAATTTTGAAATCACCATCTGATTTTGTATCTTTTGTGAAAAATAAAGGAATCATACTGCAAAATAATAATGCGCCAACAATGAAGAATAATATCTGAAAATTAAAAAATAAGAGAATTAAACCGCCAACAAAAGGACCGATGATGCCTGCTATATATGACGTAAAGAACCAAATGCCCACCTGCTTCCCGCGATTATTACAGTCGCTGCATTTGGTGAATGCCGTGTTAAAAGCAATCCAGAACCATGCGGAACCAAAGGAATAAACAATTGCCGGAACCATATAAGACATATCTGTTGTCTTTAGAAAATCCATCAAAAAGAAATAAGCCACTGTAAATGGCATACTAAAAAGCATTGAGTGCTTAATGCCGAATTTATGGGAAAGTTTTGCACAGATGGGTGTAAAAATACCCATGCCGATAGTCCAGGTTAAATAAAATAAAACAACAGACCTTAAAGGCAAACCTAAATCCGAATAAAGATACAATGGAACAAATAATCCGGCCATTGAGAATGCAAAATTTCTTATGAACATAGAAATGTAAAGTTCTAACAATTCCTTCTTGGCCGCGTATTCTGCAACTAAATGCTGCTGATAACTGAATTGACTCTGAACCATATTATTCAAAATGGAATATGACTTTATAAACATTTTTATATCCAAAAATTAATAAACAAAAAGCCTGATTGAAAAGCTATGGATATATGTAAAACCTGCAAGAACAAGCTTTACTGCGGAAAAAAAGGCTGTTTAATCTATTCTAAATTACTTGGCCTAAAAACTAACAAATTAATAGAAGGCAACAAGGATTTCTTCGGTGATGTGCCCAATATCTTTGTAGGAAGATATGGTTACCCAGATATACGCGTTGGAATGCTTTCTACCGAAGAATATATGGGCAATGATAATACTAAACTTTGGATTGAAAAGAAATTTGATATTGATAAAATAATCTCATTGAGATCATTAATGATTAATTCTACATTCAATGTTTCTGTAAAAACTAAAAATAACCGTTTTTTGGAAACATCTCAGGAAATAGCTTTATCCAAAAAACCTGTTGATGTTGAAATTAATTTAGACAAGGTACCTAAATTCGGAATTGTCAATCCACAGAGGGAAGCGATACCTTTCGGACCATCGGTAAAATTGATGAAGGCTTCAATATGCGAAAATCCTAAAATCCCTATGAAAGTAGAGAAAGTAGTTTCGGATTCTGATTTAAAAGCGGTTGATGCAATGAGTTATTTATCTAAAAATGGGTATGATGAGCATTACTTGACAAAGATATTAAGCTCTGGTTCGGTGGGTGTGAAAACGCAAAGAAAATTGGTACCTACGAGATGGGCAATAACAGCTGTCGATGATACCCTGGGAAAGGGAAAAATAAGAAAGATTAAAGATTTTAGAAGTTCTGCTTTCAAGATTCACTTCGGAGGCTATATGGGAAATTATTACATTGCTTTATTTTTTCCAGGCGTCTGGAGTTATGAGTTATTTGAGACTTATGTTCACAGTTCTGAGTACTGCACAGATTATGAAAATTATGATGGTAGAAAAGAATATGCCTCTGCTACAGCAGGGGGATATTATGCTGCAAGAATAGGTTTATTAGAAAAGATGGAGCTTAGTAAAGAACAGGCCTCTGTCTTATTGTTGAGATTTATCACAGATGAATATTATGCCCCATTAGGGGTCTGGGTTGTTCGCACGGCTGTAAGAAAATGCATGGAATCTGACGTTTTGGAATTCGACTGCAGGGAAAAGATGATTGAACATGCTTTAAACTTTATTAAACAAAGATTTACGTATGATGCTCAAGAAATGATTAAAAACAGCCTTTTAATAAAAGAAATTAAAGAGCAACGAAAGCTGTTTGAATTTTAGAAAGTTTGAATCGGATGGAATTTATTTCAGATATAAACATAAGAAATAAGACTTTCAATGCAAGGTCTAGGTTTTAGAAAGATTTTTATACAATTAAGTTTAGTTCTAAAGGTATGGTCTTATTCACATTACCTGAACTTGGAGCATTAATTGTATTAACGGTCTCTTTAGGCTACATTTTCATGGATTTTGTTTCAATGCACAGGCCAAAAACAATTGAAGAATTATACAAAAGAAGCATATTCAATAAGAATGATTTCTATTTTGCAATGATGGTAACAGCACCTGCTGTTGTATTGCACGAACTAGGGCATAAGTTTGTTGCGATGGCCTTGGGATTCCAATCAACATTTCACATATGGCCTTTTGGATTGGGACTTGCAGTGTTTCTAAAATTAATAGCTTCGCCTTTCTTAATAATTGCTCCAGGATATGTAAGCATACCCTCTAATGTACCAGTGGTAACGCAGGGAATAATTGCTTTTGCTGGACCTTTGGTTAATGCAATCCTATACGGGGTCTCTTTTTTAGTAATGAATTACCAAAGATTAAGCAGAAGGACATATATGTTTTGGGCAATAACAAGAAGAATAAACGGAATACTATTTATATTCAACATGCTGCCTTTTTGGGTATTGGACGGAAAGAAGGTTTTGAATGCAATACTATATATATTCGGATGGGGTTAAATTAATCTTTTACTGCCTCTAAATAAACGCTTTAGAATGCTTGGAGGCCTTCTGATTGGAATATCTGAAATGGATCTTGGCTGAAGCTCTTTCTTTTCTATAACTACGGGAGATTCTTCAAGCTTAATTCCTTTTTTCTCTTTATGGGGCTTTTTTGGAGATTGTTTCTTTTTAATTGGTTTTTTTATTTCTGGTTTTTTAACAGATTTTGGTTCAATCTTTTTTTCAATGGGCTTTTTAGGTTCAATCTTTTTTTTCTCAATTTTCTTGATAATTGGTTTTTTTATTTCTGGTTTTTTAACAGATTTTGGTTCAATCTTTTTTTTCTCAATTTTCTTAATAGCCGACTTATGCACCAGTTTATTTTGTATCATCTTTTTTGCGAGAAGTTTTTTCTTAGCCTCTTCCAACTTTTGCTTTTTGAGGGCCATTTTAATAGCTAAAATTTTCTTCTTTTCCATCAGTTTTTTCTTTGCCACAAGCTTCTTTTCCATCAGTTTTTTCTTTATTAGGGCTTTTTTCTTGGCTATTATTTCCCGCTTAGCTCTTTCTTTTGCGGATTTTTCCTGCGCAATCCTCTTCTTCTCTAATGATTTTAATTGACTCTCGTGTAACTTCTTTGCAGCTAACCTAGCTTCTTCTTCAGCTTTCTTTTTCTCTATCAGTTGCTCTTTCTTGCGTTCAATATCCAATTCTTTATCAATTAGAACAGCTTCTTCTGTAACTTCCTGCTCAAGCCTTTCAATTTCTGATTTAATGAATTTTATCTTATCTTTAGAAGCAACTTCTTGAGACATTATTGATTCGCATTCTGGACATTTAAACTGCGAATCTAATGCATCCTCATAATTAAGCCGCATACACTCATTAGGACAAACAAAAAAATTGGATGTATTCTCCCGCTCAAGCCATAAACGTAAACGCTGAACTTTGTTCTTTTTGTAATCATAAAGCAAATGCATAATATGCTTTCTGTTTAAAGTCCAGAAATAAATGTACCATCCTTTCTGCTTATCTTTTTTCCGTGTAAAAAAAACAAAATTAGAACCATTTAATTTGTATAACATATTACGGACAATGTTAATATTCAACTTCAACTTATCTGCAAGCTTAAACTCGCTGATATTATCTTCTTTCTTAAGCAAATCAACTAATGGGACAAGTTCCTGACCGAACATGTCTGCAATCATTTCATCAACGAGTTTATCGGTTAACTTCATTTGGGCCTTGTGATAGAAAGAGAAGTCTCTGTTTTTAAACTTATTGATTTTTTTTTACAACTACCTAATGAATAAAAACGTTTTTATATTTTGATTGTTTTTTAAAGAGTATTCTAATCATATAGTCATAGGAGGAAATAAAGGATGGGACTTTTTGAAAAGAAGGAAAAAAAAGAGTTGCCTGCAATGGAACTGCCAGATTTTCCTAGTTACGAGGGTGGTTTTTCTAGCAATGAGGCCTCAAATATAAAACAAGCAGTAACCAATAATGAAGAATCGCCGATAACTGATCTTGATATACCCGAACCGACAGAAAAAAAGTTTGAGCCTATTAGAGTAAAGGATGAAAGGTTTGAAAAAAGAAAGATGCCGCAGGAGATTAAAATCCCGGATTTCAAATCGAGCACGAAACCTTTGAGATTTGATAGGCCTAGCGAAATGCCAATTTTTGAGGAAAAGCCAATGGAAAGAGTTATGCCTGTGAGCAATGAAAAAAC
>Ga0208958_1002102_pt1 | contig 17875 bp, 15 predicted proteins | sample RifOxyB1_FD_184032 | JGI IMG/M metagenome (GOLD analysis project Ga0208958, IMG submission 184032) | Soil microbial communities from Rifle, Colorado - Rifle Oxygen_injection B1 (SPAdes) | ecosystem: Environmental > Terrestrial > Deep subsurface > Rock core/Sediment | place: Rifle, Colorado... | reverse complement strand
TAATTGTAGCCGGAGAACCAATTGTAACAGATTTAATATCGCTATCTGAAACACTCTCAGCACAAATTGCAGAGGCATTAATTGTAACCGTGGAATCTGCTGCTGAACTGGATACTGAAATTACAATTGTATTAAATGATGATGAACCAATTGGTAATGAACCTAAATCCCTCACTAAACTCCCGCTAGTTACAGAAAATGCTGAGGGTAAAGACCATGTTAAATTAGAATTTGTAGCATCAGCAGTACCAAGATTTTGAACATTTGCCTTTAAAGTTATTCCAGTTTGACTTTTTGTAACCGTCGATGAATATTCCTCAATTAATACTTGGAAATAAGGACCTTGAGAGGATTGAATATTTACTTGTTTTGCTAAACTGGTTGTACCTGCATTTGAAGTTATTCCAAGAATATAGTCATATAAATTTGTAGCTAAGGAAGTTGTATTTACCTCAATACTAATGTTAATAGATTGACCAGTAGACAAAGTATAATTATATGATTGATTTAAAGTATAATTTATACTAAATCTTGAAGCTAATGATGAAGTTACTGAAATATTAAACTCTAAAGTTGAATCACCAGTGTTATTTACAAATAAATATCCCAAGGAATTATTATCTGCAGCTTGCGTGAGGGTAAATGATTTTATATTAGGAATAGATGTTGAATTGAAAAAAGTTAATTCGTTCTCAACTGTAACATTATATTCTGAAGAAGTATTTTTATTGTTTGCTACATCAGTTGCTATTATTTTAAATATCCAAGTTCCATTCAACGGAATAAAAGAATGATTATAAATTTGAGGAGTATTTTTTGTAAAAGCTGTCAAATTTGGCATCAAAGAAGATTCCCAAACAGATGCAGTTGTATTTTGGTACAATAATGTAACATTGGATATATTGTAATTTTCTGTTACACTAAGGTTAATAACAATAGAGATATTTGGATCTAATGTTGCAGTTGTATTTGGGAAATATGTAATGTTATAAAGTGCTGGAGCAATATCATCATTTATAGTTATTGAATAGGAACTTACATTACCTCTATTTGCAGAATCATAAACATATAATAATGAGCTAAATCCTGGTGAAGAAGTATTGTCTGCAGTTATATTCTGACTAAATAAAAAACTTGTTCCAGCAATAGAAAGAGAAGAGAAATTTTGCCATACTCCTGTTGCATTGTGACTTAAAATAATTGAATTTAAATTAAAATTATCCGTAAATGTTGCATTACAAGTAATATCTAAACTATCATTTATTGAAGAAGGACAGACAAAGCTAGTTATTTGTGGATTAGAAAGATCAACATAAAATGAAATTGTTGAAGAGCCCTGATTATTTGATGTATCATTCCCATAAAAAGTTAAATTATGAGAACCTTCAGCAATAGTTGTTGTTGTATTCCAACTTGTAGGAGTAGTATTTGTAAGTGGAAGATTTACTGCAGAATCTAGAGAATAACCGGCCCAAAGTAAGTTTTCATTAGAGCTCATATTTAATAACAATGTAGAAGTATCATAGTATGTATTGTTTACTGGACTAAAAATAGTAATTGTTGGTGCAGTTGTATCAGCAACTGAAGTTGATATTCCAAAAGATACATTTGTTGTACCAATGTTTCCATAAGTATCATTTCCAAAGACTAAGACTGTATAATTCCCATCTTGAATACTTGAATTTGTATGGGTATAAACTAGTAATGATAAATTAGTCAAAGTAATATTATTTGCACCCGAGTCCAAAGAATACCAAGCATTAGTTAAAGCTTCATTAACACCAATTGTGAATGTGATTGAAGATTGGGTATAGGTTGTATTTAATGGACTTGTTATCAAAACAGTTGGATTAGTTCCATCAGTAATATAAGAGCCAGTAAAAGGATTATTTGAAGCACCTTCATTTAATGAATCGAAAACAAATGCATACCAAGTATGATTTGCAGAATCATTTTCAGAATTAAATATACAAGTCAAATTTGCAGAACCTGTTGAATTACAATAATGTGTTCCTCCACAACTAGATGCATTTGCATCATTTGAAGCACAAACAAATAAAGTTATATTCTGGGAATTAGAATCTGAAGAAACAGTTGAAATATTAATTGAATTGCCTCCCTTTAAAGCTACTGCATCATCAGTAGTATTAGAAAAAGTTGGCAAAGAATTAATTGTGATATTTTTTCCAACAGTCGATTGAATATTTCCTGCATCATCAATAGAATAATACCTCAAATAATTGATTGTACGTTCAGTGAAATTAATTTGGCCACCATTATCTATCAATGTAGATGGTGTACATCCTGCACTTAGAGAAGTACAATAATAAGTAGTAGGATCTAAATCAACCGCATCAGCCTCAGTAATATTAACCAAATAAGAAGGAGCATGAATTTCATTATCAAAAGTATCAGAAGTAGTTGGAGCTGAATAATCTAAATAAAAATCAACATTTAAATTATTAGATGAATTCTGACCATTACCAAAAGAATTTTGACATGAAACATACTTTGTATAAAAACCTTCAGAACTGATACCAGTAATATTACATGATGCTTGAACGCCACTAATAGTACAAGCATTTGCCATACTAGAATAACTCAAATCTGAAGTTGCCCATCGACAACTCATACCAGACTCACCTGAAACAACTATTAGAGTAGCTCCATCATTAACAGTATCATAATAACTTGCAACAGTATCATTAGCAACAGAAACAATAGTAGTTACTGGGACACTAGCAGAAACCATATAAGAGGTATTTGTTGTATTAGAATATAAATCTCCATCAAATAACCTACAATAAAGACTATAGTTACCATCAGTTGTTTGAGAAGAAAAAGAACAACTAGTTCCTACATAAGGATAACTTACACTAGTATTCCCACTCGTACAAAGGGTATTTGAAGAAGTTGGGAAACTTGTATTTGCAGAACAGAATAAGTTAAGAGTATTATTATTTGTATCATTAACAACATTAGCAGAAACAGTCAATAAAGTACTTGGAGCAATAGCAGAAGAAGCTGTTACATTTTGAATGGTAGATTTTCTTCCTTCATATACAAACATACTAGATTCATAATCATTTGCTGAAGCATCTCCCAAAAATGTTGTGGATTGATCAACAGCACAAGAATTCGCAGAATTTGCACATCCAATTCTTGCAAGATATTGATTTGCATTTTGATCAAACATTACTGCAGTAATCTTTCCAATATTTTCTGGATCATAAGAAAGAGAAACCCAAGCTGTATCTATCCCAATATCTACTCCAGATAAAATAGTTTGTGTTGTTTCCCATGTTCCAGCCTGGCAATTTGTTGCACCAAAGCATCTTATTATATTAAAATAATCAACATCCAATAACCCATATGCTAAAACAAAACTATTAGATGATGTATCTGGAATTATATCAAAAGTTCTGTAATTTGCACCTGCAGGTTGTTGTTCTCCAGTAGCGCTTATTTCCGCCACAGTACTCCATGTAGAACCAGTCCATTCAACACAATTATAATCTGCACTACCATCTACAGAACAGGTCATAATTCTATCAGTATTAGGATAATTCTTTAATCTCACCCATTGAAAGTTTGCAGCTTGTCCTGCTGATGCTGGAACTGAAGACTCTGAATCAAAAGTATTATTTGAAAAATTGACATAACTTAAACTAGCAGTTGCTGCATCTGCCCATACAATCAAAGCATCTCCAGAATCTTCATAAGCAACATCAAAACATTCCTTTGTAGCAATATCTAATGTAGTTTCTAATAATTTTGAATCCGTCCAGTTAGTTCCATTCCAGTTTAAGGCTATCAAATCGGCATTAGCATCAGCAGCAATTAACATAATGCTATTATTATTTCTATAACTAGCCATTTTTATCCAATTAATTTGGCCAGTTAAATTTGTTGTAATATTCCCAGATTTATATAATGCAGAACCATTCCATATCTGATAACCTACAACTCCTGCACTTCCATTGTTATAAGCAATTACAACATCGCCGGAAAGATATTCTGTAGCAATATCATAAGGTCGATAAGTATTTACTCCTGAATTAAGAGTCAGATTGTATATTGAACTCCAATTATTATTGTTATTGAAAAATTGGACTTTTATATCAGAATTTGAATCCAACGTTCCCAAAATGAATTCTTTTTTCAAGGGATTATTTTTTAAAACATTCCATCTAAGAGTTCCTGTTACAGGAGTTGCATTTGCAGTTTCTGAAAAAGAAGTTTCATCCCATATTTGATATTGAGGTGTTGAAATAAAATCAGTAGTAGAATTTTGAAAAATAACCATTCCAGATTCTGCAAAAACAAAACCTGAGACGAATATTAAGATTAAGCTAATAAGGAGTAATAAAAATACCTTTCTCATTTTAATGCCCTCTTAATTATTTTTTCTAAAAATTCAGAAATTTCAATACCATCTTTAATACATTTAATTTTTACTTCTTTCCATAAATTCTCATCAATCTTTAAACTAGTAGTCTTTCTCATTAAGATTTCCCCAAACAAGGGATGAAAAGATAAAGTATTATATAAATTTTGCTATAAATAATACTATAATACTCTAGAATTAATGCATTTGTTTTTTTCTAATTTCGCGTTTCATCCATTCTTCCCATTCTAATTTTATTTTTTTCAAATCAACAAACCCTACCTCAGCTTGGACTTGACCAGTTATGCGATAAAATTGATCATTACCTTGTAAACAAAATTCAGCCTCTAATAAACTCGGCATTTTTAATTTCTCAGAATAATCAACAATCATTTTTTTTAATTCACCACGAAGAACAATGTTGTCCCAAATAGCATCCCAATTACCAACCCATTCACGAACATTAGCACCAATTGCCTTTAGAACTTCTGAATCACCATTAATTAATTCTGAACTTGGTTCTAATAAATCTGTTTTAGCATTATATTTCATTAAATCAACAAAACCACGCTCTGCAACAGGATCATTCTCCCAAGTTTTTCTTACCTCTGTAATTGAAGTTACTCTTCTAACTTTTTTCATACCATCAGCAGAACGAATTGGATTACACATAACAATTAAATCTGTTGCTTTGAAAGAAGTCTTTGGAACTTTTAAATCATTTACTACTCTATCAAATACACCATAAGGGGAATCACCGTGAATAGTGCCTGCGACTACATTTGCTGAAGCACCAATACGCATTGCTTCGTAGAGACTTTTTGCTTCTTCCGATCTCACCTCACCAACGATAAGCGCTGAGTCTCCCAACCTTAATGAAGTCCTAATACCTTCTTCAGCAGGAATCTCTGAACCTCCCTTAACTAAAGCAGAACGAACTTTTAATGGTTGAACATTATAACCCAATTCTCGCATTGCATCCGTTGGGATTTCTAAAGTGTTATGAGCAATAATATTATTACAAATAAAACTTTCATTTTCTGGAACAGAAAGATCATAGACATAATCTTCAGTTGCTTCTAATTCATTTATTTCAACAATCTTGTCCCAATAAATATCTGACTCTAAGAGTTGTTTAATTTTAGTATAAATTACATTATTGCATATTAATTCTTGACAAACTTTGGACAACTTAACTCGGCCTACATTCCCATTTCTATTAATATAATCATTTGAATTAAGATTGGAACTAATTGAACATAATTTTTGCTTTAAATCAATAGGTAATGGGATTATATCAGAAACATCATGAGTAGAAATTTTCATACAAGCTTTTTCTAAAGCTTCCTGTTTATATTTTTGTAAAAAATTAATCTTTTCTTTAAAAATTTTGAAGTCTCTTACTGTTGAAATTCTTGATGAAAAGTTTTTCTTTTTATTGATTATTCCTATTCTTATTATTATTCCAAAATAAAGTAATGCAGTCTGAATATCTTCAAGAAGTTTTCTTGAATTTAAGCCAATCATGATTTCTTTTTCACTCATGTGACCATCACCAGAGAAAAGGCCTTTTAATAAAAAAGCAATCTGATCTTTAGATAAATTAAAAACCCATTCTGGAAATCTCTTTGTATAAGCCGTTCCTTTGAGATTGAGAATTTCTCTGAAGAAAAACTTTAATGATTTTGAATTTAACATTAATGAAAAGCCATCAGAATGAAATTTAGAAGTTAAATTTAATTTAGTACTAAATCTTCGCAAAACATTTCTTTCTTCTTCAGTACTTATACTCCATATAATAGAATTTTTATCATAGCATCCATCTGCAAGCCATAGTCCAATAAGAGTAAGTAAGTCATTATCAAATTCAATTTCAGTTGGAAGCCAAAAAGAATTAAATCCAAATTTCCATTGTAATCCTTTTAACTCTTTAATATTACATTCTAAAGCTTCTAAATCAGATAGAATTTTACCTGGAATTATCCCTTTTCTAAACCAAATATTAATTTGACACCTTTTATAGTTATGATCCTTCCCTAATTCTTTAATTTCATTTTTATTCTTTATAAGAAATTCTTTTAAATTTCCTCCTCTAAAATAAAGATTAGCAAAGTTTCTTGAATAATTTAAGATATTAATTAACTTTAAAGTAGGATTATCCGAGTTTATTATTCGTGGTGTAGCAATATGATTACCTATTTGTAATTCAGATACTTTGACTTCAGCAATATCGCAGTTTTTATTAATATTAAATAGAGAATGGTCACCAGTTACTTTAATCATCCTTCCAGTTGCAGTTCTAATTGAATATAATTTTTTATGGACTTCATGTCTAATAAACTTACTAACTTTTGAGAATTGTATTTTTCCTTCCTTATTCATGGATAAAATTTCTATATTTTGAGGGTTTCCACAAACTTCATGGCCTGACAAATTATACCATTGCCAATTCTTTTCAATTTGATTATTAATGAAATCACCAATTTTTTTTCTTTGAATTTGATTATTTTCTCTTATAAGTATTTCACAATCTTTAGTTACACTATCTTCTATAGTCAATATTCTATATTTTCTCGATATATCTAATAATAAGGAAGTTAAAAAACTAGTTTTACCACTAGATCTTGTACCTGCAATAAGGTGTGACCTGGCACCATCGATAGTAAAACTAAGTAAACCAGCACCAAGTGGAGAAATCATTTTATTTTTTATGAATAAAGGAAGAGTCCATGGAGTATCTCTATGACGTCTGAAAGACATACCATAACCATAAGGGTTCAAAGGTTTACCAATTATTGATAATCTAGACCTAGATTTTGGAAGAATTATTTCTGTATCTAAAATAGGATTTGCTTCATCTAAAGGTCTTCCAGAAAGTAATCTAAATTTTGTTGCCCAACTTTCAAAATCAGCAGTAGTTGGAGTTATATTTGAAGTGCATTCATTAAAATCTTCGTGTAATACAAAAATTGGAACCTGACCCATAGGGGAGTTTATTGTTAAATCTTGAATTTTTTCGTCTTCTAATAAAAGTTCTACTACTCCAAAGCCAACTGTATTTCTAACTAAAATTTCTGCCATTTCATCAACTTCCTCAGGATTGAGAAACATTCCTTTTTGGTCAGCCAATTCTCTTAACAAATCTTTACTAATATTTGAAAATGAAGAACGCATTTTTTCGGGAGCTAAAAATTCTCCAGCTTGAGGTTGATGTTCTGATAAAACCTTTTTTGCTAAATCAATTAATTCAAACTTGTCCTCAGATATTTTAAATTCTGGGGGAGTAATATGGTATAAAGGTTTGAGTTCATTTGGAGTTCTAAACAATGTAACCTCAGTAGAATTATTAACTTTGTAAACAGCTAATTGTTCTCCATCTAGAGGAGGAGAAGCTTGGATTCTTGTAAACATAAAATCTGGAGTGATAGTTGGTTTGAATAACAAACGATAAACTTCTCTGTCACCAAGAGTATAACCTGGAAGATATTCACGAGCTTGTTCAATGATTATAGTTTTATCTAACTGAGAAAAAATTTCATTCAATACTTTAAGATAAATTGATAAAGAATTTTTGTATGTAGGATTATCATTAATTTTTAAATTAATTGTTTCTCTACGAATAATTCTTTTTAATTCTGCATAAGAACCAAGAGGATCCTGTTTTAATAATGTAAACATAATTGTTTGAATGACAGAAAGCCTTTGACCAAGTAATTCTGGTTGGTCATTAGGTAAACCTAAGCTTTGTAAATTTGTTGCACGTTTACTTTTGATAAAATAACTGTAAATGTTTGCTAATTCAATCAACATTTTTGTTTGGTCGTAAGTGTAAGCATAATTTCTTTTTTGGGAGAAAGTAATTCTTGAAGCTGAAGGGTTTTCTATTAACCTATCAATGGCATCCATCATAACCAAAGAATTGTCTTCTATAGACGGAGTATAAGGTTTATCTTCGTAATTAATTTTAATAACTTGTTCGCTACCTTCAGTTACAATTTCAACTTGTGAAGCCTCTTTTGTGTAAACCATTATAATAAATAGAGATATTTTCTTTTATAATTATTTGTGTTTTATCAAAGAAACTTTTATTAATTTAGAGTATATAGGATTAATATGTATAAAGAAGAAATTAATACGATATGTAATGTTTTTGTTGCCTTTTCAACTTATTTAGGTGTTGGTGGTGCATTAATTTACTATATCAAAGAAATTTTAGGATATGGAATTAATTCGTTGATAATCTTATTAGTTGTTTATCTTATTTTAGGAATTCTTTTATTTGTTGGTATAAGGAGGGAGGTAGTTAAGAATGATAAATGTAAAATGGATTAAAGAGCACTGGGAATTAATAATAGTAGCCTTATTGGTGATTTTCATATTTTGGTTTGTATTCCTAAGAATATAATAAAAAAAGTCAATTTATGGAGTTTTAAAATTTATTTAATATTATAAATAATGGATGCATTCAAAAGATAATCTTACTTCTTTATTGAGAAATATTTATTAAGGATGTAATTATTGTTAACTTGAATGGCAGAAGAACAAATGCAAGTCGATTTTACGCAATTAGTAAATGAAATTGCCAATAGATTAAGAATTTTAGAATCAAAACAAGGATTACTTTCAGAAAAAATGTTAGTTATGAACCAAAATATGGTTGAAGAATATAAAAAAACTTTGAAAGAAATAAAGGCAATAGATGCAGATTTTAAAGCTGTAAAAATGGATCTGGAAAATGTGAAAAATATCGTTAGGCATTTTAGTGAAGAAGCAAGTAAGTTTGCAAAACAAAACGATGTTAAAGTATTAGAAAAGTATATTAAGCTCTGGGACCCATTAAAATTTGTTACAGAAAAAGAAGTTAGGGATATAATTAAAGACGAATTAAAGCATAAAAAAGAGGATAAAAAACATGGACACACCAGTGAATGAAGCGCTGGAATTGTTAAATAAAGGTTTAAGCAAAGAAGAAATAACTCGAGCTCTTGAACCTAAAGGTTATAGTTTACAACAAATATTAGATGCTATAAATCAAGCAAATATAAAAAAGGGAGTGAAAAATATGCCAGGACAAGAAATGCAACCTTCTATGATGGACGAAGGGGATTTAGATATACCTTTACCGCAAATGGCGATGGCACCACAACAACAAGTTTCACAACCTCAACAACAAACTATTTCTCAAACTGCACAACAATATTCACAGCAGTATCAACCATTACCACAACAGCAAATGGGCTATGAAGAAATGCAAGCTGTAGTTGAACAAATAGTTGAAGAAAAATGGAAAGAAATGGTTAGGAATGTTGGTGATATTAATCTTTTCAAAGCAAGAATTTCGGATGATATTGAATCAGTCAAACAAGAAGTTCTAAGAACACAAAAAAGATTGGAAGATATACAAGTTGCGGTTTTAGGAAGAGTTAAAGATTATAATGAAAGTGTATTGAATATGGGCAATGATATGAAAGCATTAGAACAAGTAATGTCAAAAATTATTGAACCATTAACACAGAATGTTAAAGATTTGAATAAATTAACTGAAGAATTAAAGCATCATAAAAAATAAATTTTTTTTACTAAAATATTATCCTGATGTTGGTGCAGAGACAAATCTAATGATCAAAGCAGCCATAACTAATAAGAAAAACATACCCATAACTTTAGGGGTAAAAACAATTTGGCCGATACTCTGCATTAAATCACCAGAATCATCACTAGTTTCACCAGCAGTTAAATTATGAACTTCTTCACCATAAACTTGCATGAAAGCGTAGCCCATGATTGCAAAACTTAAAATTAATATTGTCCACATAACAACCTGATTAGGTGCACCAGAACCTCCAAAAACATTAGCAACACTTTCTGGTTTTGCGCCCATGAATAAGAAAATTAAAATTATCATGAACAAAAATATAATTAATATTATGAACCAAGGAGTAGCCAATGAGACTATATTAGTTAATTCTGGGACTAAAATGAATAATAATGAAAGAGTTAATGCGATCAATAAATGAGCACCATCATTACCTGGAAAGAAGTTTAATTTCTTTAACATAGCCCAAATTAAAATAAATACGAATATGAATACAATAAATGGGATGAAATATTCAATCAAACCTAGATCCATTATTGTTGCCATTATGGTTGTTTCCCCTTTCCTTGAATACCATTAGCAATGTCTTCTAAAAACTTCCAAGGAGAATTGGTATTTGTTGAGTCCGAAGTTACATATGCAAAAAATACTATGAATAATACTAAAAAGATTAACAAATTTCTATCAGCAGACGTTATATCAAACCAATCAGGAAGTGCAAATCCAAATACTTCACCTGCACCTGAGCCAACAAATGAAATTATGACGCCTATAGCAACTAAAATTATCATAATCCCAAGAAGATGTTTAGTAAATGATGGTTGTTCGTTTCCAGAGAGAATTGTAAATAACAATAATACAACAACGATAACTACAGAAATTAAAGAAATTTTGGGAAGGAATTGATTTAATACTTCAACAATAGCTTGATTTCTAACAACCAAAAATGCCAAAACCACTGCAATAACTGCATTAAAGTTTTTTCCACTCGCACCAAAGATTTTAACTTTTTGTAAAATAGCGAATACAATTGTGAATATTAAAATGAATGGTAATGCTACCTCGTAGAAACCAATGTCTTCTAAACTTTCTACTGCATCCATAAAATTAAATGAGTTCGCCATTAATGACTACCCCCTTCTGAAGGACTTTTGAAAACAAAGTAAATAACACCGCCAATAATTCCAACAAATACAATTGTTAAAAATGTATCTGAACCACTACCAAAAATAAAATCCAAAACTGGGTCTAGCCAACCGAAAGACTCGAAAAATATTGCAGTAACTGCTAAGACTAATATCCCGGCAAAGAATAAATTAGTTCCTTTAAACATCTCAAAAAAATTTAGGCTTTGATCGTGACCAATGAATATTCCTATTAACATTAAAAAACAAACGATTGCAACCAAAATCAAAGCAACCATTGGAATAGAAACTTGAATTGAAGCAACAATTTCCTTTGCAGAGATTACAAAAAATGCAATCACAAAGGCAACCATTGCATTAATATTTTTTTTAGCAATTTCTTGATCTTTATACTTTTCAACACCAAAAATTTTAGTTTTTTCTAAAACACCGAATGTAATTGTGAATATTAACAAAAAAGGCAATATAACATCAAAGAACCCAAAGTCTTGCAAGAACTCTATTGTTCCACCTAAAACAGTATCGGCCATAATTTAAATATATAGAACCAGTGAGTATATAAATTTAACTGAAAAAAATATTAAAAAAAATAAAAATTTTATTCTTCTAAAGATTCTTCGTAATTAGGTACTGCATTTCTGGAAATAATCATAACGTCACCAATTGCTTTAACTAATTGATGAGGAACAACTACTCCTCTTGCTCCACCAAGAACTCTAGATAAATAGGAATTTTTTGTTGATTTTATTCTCCAACCTGCTACTTTATTTGGCAGTTGCAAAACAGCTTCCTCTACATCTCCAAAGTAATCCCCTGCGTCTGTAAAAACCTGAATGTTATATACTTCTGTTACGTTTCTGTTTTTCTGAGGCATTGCTCCCTTCCTCCCTCGACTATTGTTTAAAGGATAAACTTTTAAGTGTTTATATACTTTTCTTCACTCTATGATACAATATAAAAATCTAGTATTAATTGGAACGTCACATATCTCACCAGAAAGTGTTAAGGAAGTTAAAAAAATAATTGATGAGATAAAACCAACTTATGTTGCAGTAGAATTAGACAAAGGGAGATTACTAGGATTAATGGGGAAAAAAGAAAAACTAAAAATAAAAGATATGTTCAAATTGGGGATTAAAGAAACTTTATTTATTATGTTTGGTTCTTGGCTCGAAAAAAAGCTGGGAAAGATGGTTGGAACAAAACCTGGCGATGAGATGAAAGTTGCTGTGAGAGAAGCAGCAAAAATCAAAGCAAAAATATTATTGATTGATCAAGAAATAAATATCACCGTAAAAAGATTATTCAAATATTTAACATTCAAAGAAAAAATTAGATTTGTAGGGGATATTGTTAAAGGGCTATTAGGATTCGGAGAAAAAATGAGTATAGATCTTAGAAAAGTTCCTGAAAGTGAATTAATTGAAAAACTAATTTTGCAAGTAAAAGAGAGATATCCAAATATTTACAAAGTATTAATTACAGAAAGAAATGAAATAATGGCAAAGAGATTAGTTAAATTTATGGAAAAAAACCCTTCAGAAAAAATAGTTGCTGTCGTTGGTGCTGGACATGAAAGTGGAATGTCTGAAATAATTAAAGGCGCTTCTTCTTAGCCTTTTTTTTCTTAGCTTTCTTTTTAGATTTTCTTTTAACCTTCTTTGGAATAATAATTTCTTTTGGTTCTCTTAAGAATATGAATAATATAATCATAATCACTAATAATACTGCTAGACCTACAGTCCAATAAATCATTTCCGAAGAACTTAGTTCTGGAGCTAAAGATCTATTTGGTGTAGATTCAGGACGCAAAAAAATTCTTTTTGAAAATTTTTCTTGGATACCCTCTGATTCAATATAACCTGAAATTAAAATAGAATTAATTTGAGGATAATCCTCTTTAAGTGAAGAAATATCAATAGATAATAAAATGCTATCTGTAGTCGTACTTAAACTTGTATCAACAATATATGTATCGGAGATAGTATTTGTCTCTGCAGTTGCAGTAACATCAATAAATTTAACATCAAGAGTTTTTAAATCTGAAAACGTAAGAATAACTAAAGAGTCAGTTTTAGAATCAACAGCTAATTCATAAGCAAATGAAAAAGAAACTAATAGTAATATAACTAAAGGTAATAATAATAACTTTTTCATAAAAGATTTTTAAGAAGAAGGAGTTTATAAATGTTTTCCAAAAATTATTCTAAAAGCACAATAAATATAAAAATGGACAAAATATTCCTATTAAAATATGTTCAATAAAAGCGAAATTAGGGCATTGATTATATCAATAATTGTAATTAGTTTTGCAATTGGATTTGATGATAAAAGCCCAGTATTTGTTTTGGGTCATTGGATTCAAAATTTTATTGCTGTTATGTTAATGGTTACTGTTTCATTCGTCGTACATCAATTAGGACATAAACTTGTCGCGAGAGCAAATGGATTTGAGACAGAATATAATTTATGGGGAGTTCAAAGTTTTAAATTAACAACAAAATCTTTAATGGGGAGAACAATAAATAAACCTTTTCCAAAAGTAATAAGAATATTTGGAAAACAATTAACAATCAATGCATTTCCTATAGGGGCTGTAATTTCTGTTCTTACAACATTAATTAGTAATGGAAAAGTGTTTTTCTTGGCAATAGGACAATATAATTTGTTAGTTAAAAAAGCAACAAGAGTAGGAAGAAAATATATTGAAGTTACAAATGTTGAAGAAGCAAAAATTGCATTAGCAGGACCAATCGCAAGTATTATTTTAATGGTGATTGCAAAATGGTTTAATATTTATGGAACATTAGATACTTTTATTTTATTGAACGCTGCATTAGCATTATTTCATATGATTCCTCTACCTAATCTAGCAGGTATAAAAATTTATTTTGGTTCGAGAATATTATATGTCACTAGCTTAGTTTTTATCATATCAATGGTAGTATTGGTTTATACCGTCAGTACAATTCCAATGTTAATCATTAGTGGAGTAAGTGCAATAATTGCATTCCTGTTATATTATTATTATAGATATTTTAATTAGAAGAAACTTATAATTCCTTTTTGTAATAACCAAATTACACCAATATATGTAAGAATGTTAACCTGGCCTAAGATTGCAGCAATGAATATACAAGCTACTATTAAATCAATTATACTCGCGAAGCTCTTTATTGAGATTAAAGATTTTGCAACTAAACCAATTACTAAAAATGTAACCAAAGATTGACCCCAGGAAAATTTCAAAGTAAATATACTCAACCCTGCTAAAATGTCCAATAATCCTAATAATATGACAATCATAAAATGGATAAAAAGTTCTTATTTATTAAGCTTAGCCTCGGACAGGACAAATGGACGCGTAGAATTTATATATCTAAAATAAATAATGCGACATATGTTCGAGATTAAAGGATTTACACCAAGATTATATCAGCAAACAATTCTTAATACCACAATCAAGAATAATACCTTAGTCTGCTTGCCTACGGGAAGAGGAAAAACTAAAATTGCTTTGCTTGCAACAATTCATAGATTGAATAATTTCCCAAATTCTAAAGTTGTTTTCTTAACGCCAACAAAACCTTTAGCTGCACAGATTGCTGAAGAATTCAAAGAAAATTCTACAATTGAAAAAGTTAATCTATTTACAGGTGAGACAAAACCTGAAGAAAGGGAAAAAATTTTCAAGGAATCAGATGTTATTATTAGTACGCCTCAAGGTATGAGTAATGATATTATTAATGGGAAGATAGATTTAAGAAATATTTCTATGATAGTTTTTGATGAATGCCATAGAGCTTCTGGAGAATATGATTATGTTTGGATTGCAAAGCAATATCAAAGATTAGGTTCATATCCAAGAATTGTTGGGCTCAGTGCATCACCTGGTTCAGACTTAGAAAAAATTACAGAGGTTTGTAAAAATCTTTTTATTGAAGATATAGAAGTAAGAACTGATGAAGATCCAGATTTAAAACCTTACATTTATGAAACAAAAGTAGATTATTTAGAAATTGAATTGCCTAAAGATTTCAAAGAAGCAAGAGATTTTTTATTAAAAGGATTCAAAACTAAATTACATTTATTGAAACAATTGAATGCTACTGATACTGTGAATATAGAGACTAAAACTCAATTATTATTTGCACAAAAAGAGTTACAAAAAAGATTATCCACTGGAGAAAGAGATTTGGCTTTATGGCAAGCTATATCTGTAATTGCAGAAGCCATGAAAATTCAATATTGTATAGAACTCCTTGAAACACAAGGGATTGGTGCAACTTATGGATATATGAAAAAATTGAACAAAGAAGCAGAAACAACAAAAGTCAAAGCAACTAAAAATTTAGTAATTGATGAAAATTTTAAAGCTGCTTATTTTAAAGTTACAAATTTATTCGAAACTGGAGAAGAACATCCAAAAATAGGTAAATTAATAGAACTTGTGACCAAGGAAATAGAAAGATGTCAAAAAATATTGATTTTTAATAATTATAGAGATTCTGCATCCAAATTAAAGGAAGAATTAAACAAAATAAATGGAGTTAAATGTGAATTATTTGTTGGACAGGCAAAAAAGAATGGGACTGGATTGACACAAAAAGCACAAATAAAATTATTAGAGGATTATAAGGCTGGTAAATTCAATGTTTTAATTGGAACTTCTGTAGGAGAAGAAGGAATTGATATCCCGGCTGTTGATTTAATTGTATTTTACGAACCCGTACCATCCGCGATTAGAACAGTACAAAGAAGAGGCAGAACAGGGAGACAAGAAAAAGGAAGAGTAATAGTTCTTGTTACAAAAGGAACTAGGGACGAAGCATATAGATGGACTGCATTCCATAAAGAAAAGAGAATGCATTTAATATTAAAAGATTTGAAAAATAAATTGATGCTATCCAAACCAAAAGAAGTAACATTAAGCAATTTTAGTTCAAAGATAAAGATTTATGCTGATTCGAGAGAAAAAGCTTCTGGAGTAATGAAATATTTAGTTGAAAATAATGTTGATGTAAAAATGCAAAATTTAGAAGTGGGAGATTTTCAATTATCAGCAGATGTTATTGTTGAAAGGAAAGAAATAAAGGATTTTGTAGATTCTATAATTGATAAGAGATTATTAGATCAAGTTAAAGATATGAAACAAAATTTTGAGAAGCCCCTGATTATTATTGAAGGAGATGATGATTTGTATTCAGTAAGAAATATTCATGCAAATGCAATTCGAGGGATGCTTGCCTGGATAACAATTGATATGAAGATACCAGTTATTCATACTAGAGATTATAGAGATACTGCCGAGATGTTGATAACAATTGCAAAAAGAGAGCAAGGAGATAGCCCGGGAAACTTTAGTATTCGTGGTGAGAAGAAACCATTGAGTGATAAAGAATTGAAGGAGTTTATTATTGCTGGACTACCAGGGGTAGGGACACAACTTGCAAGAAACTTGCTTGAAGAGTTTAGAACCGTAAAAAATATTGTTAATGCTTCTAATGAAGATCTTCAAAAAGTTGAAAAGATTGGAAAGAAAAAAGCTGATGATATAAGAAAAATTCTTGATGAAAAATACTAAAATATATAAGTCAGATAATAATTAATAAGTGTAATGTTAGATTTTCTTAGAAGAACAAAAGATGGAATTACTCCAACCTTGGATGAAGTTGAATTACTTATTGAACAAATTGATAGATTAAAAGGAAATTTAATTGATTTAAGAGTTGCAATAACCAATAACAGCCCAAAAGCTAAAAACCAAATACCTAATCTTTTAATTGCTATTCAAGGTAATTTAGAACGAGATCTTAGATTAGTAATTGAAACCAAAGCAAGAACTGAAGAATTTAATAATCCAACGAAAGAACCATCAAAAAGTAATTATAATCAAGATTTTTCAGAAGAAGACAAAGCAGATATCATGAAGTTTTGTAAGATTCTATTAGAACATTTAGATAAGGTATTTTTTAGTGTCATCCAGGATAGAGATGCAGGTAATCAATTAGAAAACAAAAAGTATATTATTCGCGAAACAATATTCAGATTTAATATTTATGAATATGAAATAATGTGGTTACAGAACCATTTGAAAAAACGAGAAACAATTTCAAAAACAGCGGATATTGTGGAGGATATTAAAAATCTATGTTTAACTCTTATTAATCACATGCTTTATGCTTCTTTAGAAGAACGTATAAATGAAACAAAAGAAGCTAAACGGCAAGGATTAAATAGATTTTTTAGTCTGACAGAAAAGGAATATTCTAATTATAATTTAGGAGATGTATGCCCTTTAGATTTCTTTGTAATACACTTTACAGAAAGATTAAAAAAAATTATAAAAAACAAATAAATTTATTTATGTTTTGTCAATTATCTTAATATTTTTTAATATAATTCAAGTTTTATTTAAAGAATCTATTTACTTAAGAAAAATAAAATAATAAAAAATTAACAAGCAACTTGGATTATTGCAGTCTGGTCAGATTCTGAAGCGTCGATTAATGTGACATCCAAACCATTAATTGTTTCTGTAGAGCCTACATCAATAAATCCAGATTTGCCACCGATGGAAATTTGTGCGGAATATTCCCCTGCTAATTTTAATGTAATGACTTTTAGCCCATATCTATAACCATCGTTTAATTCCAGAGAAATATCTTCATCACAAGGAAGAACTTCCTCTTCTTCTTCAACAACTTCTTCAACTACTGTTTCAGTTACATTTTCTTCAATAGGTAT
>Ga0208958_1002097_pt1 | contig 17895 bp, 19 predicted proteins | sample RifOxyB1_FD_184032 | JGI IMG/M metagenome (GOLD analysis project Ga0208958, IMG submission 184032) | Soil microbial communities from Rifle, Colorado - Rifle Oxygen_injection B1 (SPAdes) | ecosystem: Environmental > Terrestrial > Deep subsurface > Rock core/Sediment | place: Rifle, Colorado... | reverse complement strand
TTATGGCTACAAAACGCTGGCCCAGTATGATATTGAGACGATGGAGAAAGTAATCGGGGTAAATGAAATGGGGACTTATTTGACGGGTAAATGGGCGGCGGAAAAAATGGTCAAGGGGTCAATGGTATTTATTACTTCGACGGCGGCTCAAGCGGGCAGTTCCGATCCGGTGTATGCGGGGACAAAGGCGGCGGTGCAGGGATTTGTAAAAAGCATGGCCAAGGAACTGGCGCCAAATATCCGGGTCAACTCAGTGGCGCCGGGGGTAACTAATTCGGGGATGACAAAGCAAATGAATCAGGAAAGGCTGGCGCAGTTGATTGAGATGTCTTTGCTGAAAAAAATTGCGCGGCCGGAGGATATTGCCAACGGGATTTATTTTTTGGCATCCGATGAGGCCTCGCATATTACCGGGGCGTGTCTGGATATTAACGGAGGTTACGTGTTGAGATGATTTACATAGGGGCTGATCACAGGGGGTGGGAGTTGAAGGCCAAAATTAACGATTGGCTGAAAGGCCGGGGATACGAGTTTGAGGATTTGGGGGCGTATGAGTATAACGCTTGGGATGATTATACAGATTATGCGATTGATTTGGCCCAGCGAGTGGCGGCGGATGCAGACCGTCACCGGGGAATATTAATTTGCGGCTCGGGGGTGGGGATGTGTATTGCAGCTAACAAAGTCAAGGCGGTGAGAGCGGGGTTAGGGTTTGCTCCGGACCAGGTACATGCAGCCAGGAAGGATGACAACATAAATATTATGGTCCTGGCGGCTGACAATACGGATGAGATAACGGCGTTGGAGCTGGTGGAGAAGTTTTTGGAGACGGAGTTTGTGGAGAGCGACAGTTATCTGCGGCGCATTGATAAAATATCCAGATATGAAGGACCGATTGCCGTTGGTAATAAACACTGAGGTAGGGGGTAAAAAAGTACTAGTGAGGGGAGATATGGATGTGGACGACGGGGATAACCCGCGGGCGAATTCCGTGCGGGAGATGGTCAGATGGCTGTTGGGGAAGAAAGCGGGAAAAGTCAAAGTCATCGGACATACGGGGACGGCTTTGAATTTGGCGAGCCAACTGAAGGAGGAGTTTGTAGGAGTGGAATTTGACGACAAACTGAGGGATAATCCCGGTGAGACGCAAAACGTTGAGGAATTTGCCCGGAGGATATCTTCGGGATGGGAAGTGTATGTGAATGAGGCGTTTGCGACGTCGCACCGACTGCACGCGTCAATAATAAGCCTGCCGCAGGTAATGAAAAGGCAAGGAAAAGATGTATGCTTGGGGTTAAGATTCGGGAAGGAGATTGAAATGCTGTCCCAGGTGTGGGATAAACCCGGGCGAAGAGTACTGGTTATCGGCGGAGTGAAGGTAGGGGACAAACAGAGGTTGGCTGAAGTGATGAGAGGAAAATTTGCGGCTGTTCTCAAGGGAGGCTTGTTGCCGGGGGTGGAGTTGCGGCCGGATGGACTGGATCTGGCGGATGGGGTAATTGAAAATTATGTCAAAGTGATCGGGGAAGCGGAAGTGATTGTGGCGGCGGGAGTGATGGGAAAATACGAAGATCCCAATGCCGAAAAAGGGACGCGAATGATATTGGAGGCGATTGCGGCATCTCCTGCTTATAAAGTGGCCGGGGGAGGGGATATTGAGATGGCTATATCCCAGTATGGGTTAACAGGGAAATTCGACTGGATCAGTGTGGGCGGGGGAGCGATGCTGGAGTATCTGGCGACGGGGACGTTGCCGGGGATAGAAGCGATGTATACTTAGACTATGGTTAAAACAGCTATTAACGGATTCGGGCGGATCGGGAGGCTGGCTTTTAGGATCGGGTTGCTCAAACACCATAACGAGATGGAGTTTGCGGCGGTAAACACTTCGGGGTCGATGGAGGTAGAGGGATGGAGGCATCTGGTGATGCAGGATACGACCTATAGGAGATTTGAGATAGAGATAAGGAGCGAAAGGGTGAAAAAAGTAAGTGAAGCGACGGATAGCGACCCGTTAATCGGGTATTTGGTGGTGGACAGCATGGGGCTTAGGATTCCGGTTTTGGCTCAGAGGGATCCGGAGAAGCTGCCGTGGAGTAAATACGGTGTGGAAGTGGTGATGGAGTGTACAGGGAAATTTACGGATGAGGCCGGAGCAATTAAACATGCCAGAGCAGGAGCTAAGCGAGTGGTGATTTCGGCACCGAGCCGGGGGGGGAACGTGGGGACGTATGTCCTCGGCGTCAACGCCTCGGAAATTCAAAATGAAGGAGTGGTGATTTCGAATGCTTCGTGTACAACCAACTGTGTAACTCCAATAGCCGCGGTAATTCATAAGAAGTTCGGTGTGGTTAAGGCGATGATGACAACGGTGCACGCATATACAGATGACCAAGTGCTGCAGGACGGATCGCACAAGGATTTGCGACGGGCGCGGGCAGCGGCAGCTAATATAGTACCTACTTCGACGGGCGCGGCGATTGCTACAACGGAGGTGATACCGGAATTGAAAGGTCTTTTTGACGGGATTTCCCTACGAGTACCGGTGTTGACAGGATCGATTGCAGATTTTGTGTTTGTAACATCCAGGAAAACGACGCGGGAAGAAGTGAACCAGGCCTTGGTTACAGCTAGCGGGAACCCGATTTACAAGGGAATAATCGGGGTAGCCGGGGTAAACGGAATACCGGAGTATCTGGTCTCGAGCGATGTGATTGGGAGCAGTTACAGCGCGATTGTGGACCCGGAATTTACCCAGGTAATTGACGGGGACTTGGTAAAAGTTTTGGCCTGGTATGATAACGAATGGGGCTATGCGCATCGGCTGGTGGAACAGGTGATCCGGGTAGGGGAGGCGATGGGGTCAGATAGAGCTATAAGTGACCCGATCACGATGAGTTTGACTGTTGCGAAGTGATGGAGATAATTCCCGCGATATTGACAAGTAAACCCGGTGAAGTGAGGGGGTGGCTGAGGCGGGTGGCGGCGGCCGGGAAATTCAGGCGGGTGCAGATCGACTTCGTGGATGGAGAATACGCGGATAATAGGAGTATAAAAGTTGAAGAGTGCGGGAGTATAAGAAATTATTCCGGGATTAAATTTGACGCGCATCTGATGGTAGTGGAGAAAAACGTGAGAGAGTATGCTCAGGCGGCAAAAGAAGCGGGATTTGACAGGATAATTGCCCAAGTGGAGAGTATCTCCCGGCCCGAAGAATTTTCGGGGTTGGCGCTGGACCTGCATTCGCCGGTGGCGGCGATCGAGCCGTATTTGGAGAGGCTGGAAGTAGTAGTGGTGATGGCGGTGGAGCCGGGACGGGGGGGACAAAAATTTAGTGAAGAAGTGACGGAGAAGATTAAGAGATTAAATAAGCTAAGAGAGCAGTTTAAATTGAAATTTAAAATTTGCGTGGACGGGGGAGTGGAAAAGGAGCATTTGTCACAGCTTGCGGCAGCCGGAGCGGATGAGGCGGCCGTGGGAGTAAAAAGGGTGCTAGACTGGTAGTGGTGAAGAAAACGAGGTGGTGGCTGGTGGTCGGTGGGGGGATAGTGCTGGTGTATCTATTGGGGTTTTTGTATGTGAGGGTATTGGGCGGGCCGATACCGGTGGGTGGGACGGGGGAAACTTATGTGGTTTGCGGTTGTGGGTGTTGTGGTGGAAGTGAGGGCGGAGGTGTGGCGGGGTGTGTATATTCGAAGACTGAATTTGACGAAATAGTAAGCAGAGATCGGCGAGCTAGGGGAGCGGATATTTGCAAATATGTGGGGTGTTCAGCTGGGACGAAGTACAGGTTGTGCGGGAGAATATCACAGATAATTGAAAAGTTGTACGGAGTCGAGGAGGGTGAACGGCGATAAATTTTGGACGGCGGTGGGAGTGAAGCGGGTTTTGGGGTGGTAAGATGGATGGATGGAGAGCACAAAACTGATCCGGGTGGTGACGTGCCTGGGATTTGCGGATGCGCATGAAGATGAACCTTTGTACAGGGATGCATATGAGGTGGGAGAAGCATTGGCAACTGCCGGATATGTGGTGGCTAACGGCGGGGGGCCCGGAGTGATGCGGGCGACTTCTAAGGGAGCCAAGTCGGCGGGAGGCAAGGTGATAGGAGTAACGTTTTATCCGAAAGACGTGGCGCTATTCGAAGGTCGTGACAAAAAGAACCCGATTGATGAGGAGTTTAAAACGGAAAGTTACCTGGAAAGAACACTAAAATTACTGGATGTGGGGCAGGCGTATGTAATATTTAAAGGGGGGACGGGGACAATTTCGGAATTCGGGATGGCATGGGGGTTGGCCAGACTTTATTTCGGGCACCATAAGCCGCTGATACTTTACGGTAAGTTTTGGGAGAACATTATGGCGGCGTTTATGTCTAACATGCGGATGCGGCCGGAGGAATTTCAGGTGTACAGAGTAGTCAGCAGTGCGGAAGAAGTGATCAAGGCGCTGGAGCTGTTTGAATTGATGCTGAAGCACGGGCACCATGCGTTTAATGAGGCGGAGAAACCGTTTGAGTTGTAAATGGTAGCGCATTCGGGGTATGCGACTGCAGGTGCTCACCTCCCTCTCGCCTTCGGCTCCGCGGACCCGTTGCGCTCCTGTTCGCACACCCCTGCATGCGCTATGATTAGTCAGAAAGTTACCGATACAGCTTGCTAAGATATATGTCTTTAACAGATGAACAGGTCAGAAACTTGGAGTTGAAGGCGATTGAGATAAGGAAGGATATTATAAAGATGCTGCTTTCGGCCGGGTCCGGGCATAGTGCAGGACCCTTGGGGATGGCGGATGTGTTTTGCGCTTTGTATTTTTCCGGAGTCTTGAATTGGGATCCGGTAGATCCCTGGAAACCGGATCGGGATAGGGTTATCTTGTCTAATGGCCATATTTGTCCGGTATGGTATGCAACACTGGCTCACACGGGAGCATTTTCGCACCGGGAACTTTTGACGCTTAGAAAATTAGGCAGTCCCCTGCAGGGGCATCCACACTATCGGGAATTACCCGGGGTGGAGAATACGGGGGGGCCATTAGGCCAGGGATTGTCGCAGGCTGTGGGCCAGGCGCTGGCGGCAAGGATGGATGAGGCCAGGTGGCGGGTGTATTGTCTGATGAGTGACGCGGAAGAGCAGGAAGGGCAGACGTGGGAGGCGGTGATGTTTGCGGGGAATAATAATTTGTTTAACCTGACGGCGATCGTGGACAGGAATAATATTCAGATCGACGGGTATACGGAGGAGGTAATGCCGCTTGAGCCCTTGGCAGATAAGTGGAGGGCGTTTAATTGGACTGTTTTGGAAGCAGACGGGCATAATATCCGGGAAGTGGCGGAGGCCTTGGAAAAAGCAAAAACCATCAGGGAGAATCCGACAGTGGTTATTGCGCATACGATACCAGGGAAAGGCGTGGAATTTATGGAAGGGGATTTTGCCTGGCACGGGAAACCGCCGAAACCCGAGGAGGGGGCGAAGGCTTTGAAACAGCTGAGAACACTGTGGGGGAATATCAAAAGCGAGCATGAGTAAGATAGAGATTTGAGATAGAGATATCGAGATATTAAGTATGTTTAAATTTCAAAAACTTGAGGTATGGAAGAAATCAATTGAATTCGGAAAAGCGGGATTCCAGATTGCAGAAAAGTTGCCACAAAAATATCAATTTTCCTTTGGTGATCAATTGAGAAGAGCCCTGCTTTCTATAAGTAACAACATTGCTGAAGGGTCGGGAAGAGTAACTTTAAAGGAGCAGTCAAACTTTTATAACATGGCTAAGGGTTCAGTATATGAAGTGGTAAATATATTGGTATTTATTTCTCAAGTTGGGCTACTAAATTTAGTGGAAGCTGAGAAGAGGAAGGTATATTACTTGGCTGATGAGATGTGTAAAATGTTAACGGGGTTGATAAGGCGGAAGAATGCTAAATAAATCTCTATCTCTATCTCTTTTCTCAAATCCAGAGTTGGTGGCGACGCGGGATGGGTACGGACAGGGATTGCTGGAACTGGGGGAGAAAGATGAGCGGGTGGTAGTGTTGACCGGGGATCTGAAAGAGTCCACCCGGGCGGAAGGTTTTTTCCGCAAGTACCCGCATAGATCTATAGAGTGCGGGGTGGCAGAGCAGAATATGGCGGGAATTGCGGCGGGACTGGCGGCGGCAGGGAAAATACCTTTTGTGTCTTCGTATGCCGTTTTTTCTCCGGGTAGGAGCTGGGACCAGGTGAGGGTATCGGTGGCTTACAGTAATTTGCCGGTAAAAATTGCCGGGGCGCATACCGGAGTATCAGTAGGGCCGGACGGGGCGACACATCAAGCCCTTGAGGACATTACCATAATGCGGGTATTGCCGAATATGACAGTAGTAGTACCCTGTGATGCGATTGAGACACGAAAAGCAACAGTGGCATTAGCTTCTCTGACGGGGCCGGGGTATATGCGGTTTGCCAGGGAGAAAACCCCAATTATTACTACTGCCGATACTCCTTTTGAGATCGGGAGAGCAGAGATTTTTTGGGACTCCACTTTAAATTCAAAATTCAAAAATCAAAATTCAAATCAAATTCAAAGCTCAAATAGCAGAAATCAGGTGGTAATAATTGGGTGTGGGCCGTTGGTGTATGAATCGTTGATTGCGGCGAAAGAGCTGCATGAGGAAGGAATCGGGACGATGGTGGTGAATAATCATACGGTTAAACCGATGGATGAAAAGACAATCGTTGATGCGGCAAAAAGATGCGGAGCAGTGGTAACAGTAGAAGAGCATCAGGTAATGGGAGGGATGGGGTCGGCTGTCTCGGAAGTATTGGCGAAAAATTTTCCCGTACCGATGGAGTTTGTGGGTATGCCGGACAGTTTCGGGGAGTCGGGAGAGCCGAAAGAACTGCTGGAAAAATACGGGATGGATGTTGCTTCTATAAAAAAGGCCGTTAAGAAGGTATTATCGAGGAAGTAATTTATGAATAAATGGGGTTTGGAAAGCTATTTGGGGAGATTACTCAGACAAGATAGATATTGGGGGGTTTGAGTCCAGTCGCATTGACCGTTGCTTTGTTTTTCGCATGCGGAGAATCTATAACAGGAGTATTCATTACGATAAATACAAACAGAACCAATATCAGGTGAAGAAGCGTCGATACACAGTTCGGAACTGCAGCCGCTAATTTTGCAGGGTTCAGTTGGGGTTGCTGTCTGGGTAGAGGTGTTTTCGGGAATAAACCTGATTGTTTTGAGGATGCTATTTAATTCTGCCAAGTCTGATTCGTTGGGATATGAGGCGCCGACGTCGAGAGAGTATTCGTGGGGGGATGCCAGGGATATTTTGAAGGTATAAAGACCGTCATGATAAGGCCAAATTTGGGAGGTGGTGTAGTTTTTATCGCAGAGAGTGAGCGAAATGTCTCTTTGTTGATTACAGGCGGCGTTGGCACAGGGTGACCCTTGCGAATCGGGACTCATATATAGAGTTATTAACCCCTGGGAGGTGTGTTTGCTGACTGCAGTAAAACTATCATTTCGGAAGGCGTAGGCGGCGGGATAACTAAATTCATAACCCTGTTTGGCGTCGGTAAACTTTTTCCAACCTGGGGGGGCCGGAGCCGGTTGGGACAGAGAGCAGACAGGGGAGGATGGAATGGGGGCGGAAGAAATGGAAGGATAGATAAATCGAAAGGTGGAGAGGAGTTGTTTTAAACGTTCTTTATCTTGGGGACTAGTGGCGGTGAAGTTGAACACGATGCCGTAAGCTCCGCTGATATCAATTATAGCCTGACCTTGACTTGCGTACCATTTGATGTCCACTCTGCCTATGGAGGGAGGGTTTACGGTTTCGATGCGGCAGTTCGATGGATTGCAGGGAAGGGAGTTAATCTCGGTAAAAAAAGTTGAGGTGTCGATTAGGGCGACTTGGGATCTACCGGCGTTCTTTACAAGTAGTTTCCAACGATCGTTTCCCGAGGACTCTATGGTCCAATCAGGAGGATATTTGAATTCAAAGCTGGGACTGGTGTGGGTTTGCCAGGATGATGTGTCAGGAATATGCACTGAATATATTTTTGGACGAGCGGTTTGACTGAAGAAGGTTATGAATACGGAAATAAAAATTGTGTAGAGAAGAAGGTATGAAAAGAATCTCTTGGAGATAGGCATAGTTTGAGTATATAATAAATAATCTGAATGAAGGGCGGTGAGAAAAATGGCAACAGGTAAGTTAAAAGTTAAAAATGAAAAGTTAAAAGTTGGGGAGGGGGCGGAGGTTAAGTGGCCGAAGAAGACGGATAAATGGGTAAATCTGGGCTGGTCATTGCTGCTTTTGGGCGGTCTGGCGCATATGCTGCCGGAGCAGATGGCTCCGCTTCTGAAATGGTCGCTGTGGGGGGTATCGGTGCAGATGGCTGTCGGGGTGCTGTCGGTAATAATTGCGCTGTACTATTTGCTGGGGGAAGAGGAGTAGAGGAGGGAGGGGAATGTGGGAGTTGTATAATGCCGCGGTATGGGGCAGGTAGAGCAGTTGAGGAGAGTGGTGAAAAAGAGGGGGTGGAAGGCAGCGTTTTTGGATGTGGATGATACAATGATTAGTTCAAATTATTTGTGGGAGGAGGGACTAAAAGCATTTGCCCGAGGGATAGCGGGGGTGGCGAGGGTGGAGGAAGAAGAGGTGCTGGGTAGGGTGGCAGAGGAAAATAACCGGGTGTACAGAGTAATGGGGGTGCATCCAAGCAGGTTTGCGAAAATTGCGGTGGCGGTGGCGGGGATATATGGAGTAGAAGAGGAGGTGGCGAAAATAATGATGAGGGAGAGAGTGCGGGGGATATATTTGGCAACGCCTCCTTTACCCTCAGAGACAGAGGAAGTTTTAGGTGTGATGGAGCGAGTGGGGCTGAAGGTAGCATTGGTGACGCATTCGCCCAAGGGGAGGATAAAAAGGATGATGGAACATTGGAAACTGGATGGGAAGGTGCCGGTATTTACTGAATCGACTATTAGACCCAAAGGACCTGGAGTGTGGCGACGAGCGGTGGTGGGAATGGAAGTATCGGGGGGGCAGGCGGTGGTGGTGGATGACAAGCTGGAAAGTATCATGGCGGCGCGGGAAGCGGGAATAGAAACTTGCGTGTGGGTAACACCCAGATGGGATTTGTATGCTGAGGGGAAAAAACCGGAAAGAGTGCCGCAGATTTCCGGGATCGGGCAGTTGGTGAGGGCGCTCGTTGATAACTTCGGGTGATATACTGGAGATATGTTTGGGGTGGAGAAAATTCTGCGGGACGAGAAATGTCTGTTGCTGGCTTATGACCAGGGGTTTGAGCACGGACCGACGGATTTTAGTGATGATAACGTAGATCCGGAGTTTGTACTAAACATTGCCAGAGAGGCGGAAGTATTTACTGGAGTGGTACTGCAAGCGGGGGTAGCGGAGAAATACTATGCAAGTGCTCAGGGTTTGCCGGCGTTGGTGGTGAAACTGAACGGGAAGACTGCTTTTCATAAGGGAGAAGAACCGGTGAGTTTGCAAGTATGCAGTGTAGAGCGGGCGGATGAACTGGGGGCGGCGGCGGTGGGATATACGATTTATGTGGGGAGTCAACACGAGGAGGAAATGATGGCTGAATTCGGACGGATTGTGGAAGAGGCGCACGAGAGGAATTTGCCGGTTATCGGCTGGATGTATCCGCGGGGCAAGCATGTGGAGGGTCGTGAGACGGATAAAGAGGTGGTGGCCTATGCGGCCAGACTGGGGCTCGAACTGGGGGCGGACATGGTGAAACTGCCGTATACGGGAGATAAAGACAGTTTTGACTGGGTGGTAAAGAGTGCGGGGAAGACACTGGTAGTGGTACAAGGGGGAACTAAGAAAGCGGAGGAAGAGCTGGCGGTTGAGGTGAAGGAGATCATGGCGGCGGGGGCGGCGGGGATGGCGGTGGGGAGAAATATCTGGCAGGATGAGAAGCCGGTGGAGATGGCCAAGAAAATTGCTAAAGTAATTTGGGGATGACTGCGCGATTTGTTTTCTGATGTTATAAATGATGTATGAAATATGATGTGCTGAGTCTGGGTCCGGCGCGGATGGATGTGTTTGTGAGATTGCCGGAGGACGAGGTGGAAGAAATATGCAGTATTGACAGGAAAAGGTGCGTTATCGAGTTAGGTTTCGGGGCAAAGATTGCGGTTAAGGGGATCAGTTTTGCAGTAGGGGGAAATACGGGGAATATTGCGGTGGGGCTGACGCGGCTGGGCTTGAAGGCTGCAATGGCAGGCACTATGGGTGACGGGTGGACCGATAAGCAGGCAATGGAAATTTTGAAGTCGGAGGGAGTGGAAACTAAATATATTTGTTTGGCTCCCGGTTTGACGGGGTTGGGGGTGGTAATTAATTATGCCGAAGAGAGGACAATATTGTCTTATTACCCAAAAGCGGTATGCAGTTTTCCGGTTGATCCGGAGTTATCCGCGGATTGGGTATATTTGACTACGGCGGGGGAAGTTTATGAAGATTTTTACCGGCAGGCGGTGGAAGCGGCCGGTGAATGGGGAGGGAAAGTGGCCTTTAACCCCGGGTCGCGGCAAATCAGGGACGGGCTGGCAAAATTGGAGCCGACTATGGAAAAAACCGAGGTGCTGTTTGTAAATCGGGAGGAGGCGGCACATTTGCTGGGCAGGACAGTGGATGCGAAAATAAAAGAATTGCTGGTGGGACTGGCTCAGACGGGGCCGAAAGTGGTAGTGATAACCGACGGACCGGGGGGAACGTATGCTTATAACGGGCAGAAATTTTGGCATATGCCGATTGTTCCAGCCCCGGTTGTGGAGCGAACGGGAGCCGGAGATGCATTCGGGTCGGGATTTTTGGCGGCTTACATGCAGGGGAAACCGATTGAGGAGGCGCTCAGGTGGGGGACGGTAAACTCGGCGTCGGTTTTGGGTTTTATCGGTCCACAAGCCGGGCTTTTGTCACCGGAAAAAATGCAGGAATGGCTGGTACGGGCGGCCGATGTTAAAGTAAAGGAATTATGAGGATTTTTGTCGCTAGGAAAATCCCGTTTTGGGAAGAAGTGAGCAAGCCGCTTGTAGATGCTGGGCATGAGGTGGTGGTGTACCCGAACCATAAACAAATAGAGAGAAAAGAGATAGAGATAGAGATAGAGAAGGGGTATGACGGGTTGCTGACACTTTTAACAGAAAAGGTTGATGAAGAGTTGCTGGTGCATGATAAGAAGGGGCAGTTGAAAGTGATAGCAAACTATGCGGTAGGGTTTGACAATATTGACCTGGAGGCATGCAAGAAGCGAAGTATTGCGGTAACGAATACACCGTGTAATGAGGTAAATGAAAGTGTGGCGGGGCTGGCGTGGACACTGATGCTGGCACTTTCTCGAAGGTTGCCGGAGGCCAGCGAGTTTATGAGGAATGCGGCATACAGGGGGTGGGATCCGGATATTTTTGTGGGGCGGGATATGAAAGGCAAAACTTTGGGGATTGTGGGAATGGGAAGAATCGGGGGAATGGTGGCCAGACGGGCGGCGGGATTTGAGATGAAAGTGGTCTATTTCAACAGGACTGCGGTTGCTGGTGCAACCGAAGGGTACATTCCCAAGATGGAGGAGCTGCTGGCACAGAGCGATTTCGTGAGTTTGCATGTGCCCCTGACTTCCGAGACCCGGCACATGATCAACGGAAAGAACTTATCATTGTTTAAAAGGACGGCGATATTGGTGAATACGGCACGGGGATCGATTGTGGATGAAGCGGAAGTGGGGGAGGCGCTGAGGGCGGGGGTGATTGCGGGGTACGGAGCGGATGTGTTTGAAAATGAGCCGGACCCGCATCCGGAACTGTTGATGATGGAAAATGTGTTACTGACACCGCACATAGCTTCGGCGACTGAGGGGGCAAGGAAACGGATGGGAGAGTTAGCAGTCCTGAATCTGGTGGAAGGATTAGCGGGCAGAACACCTCCTAACTTAGTAAATAGTGAGTAGTGAATAGTAGAATAGGGGATGATGCTGGAGAAGAAGGAAGCACGTTCACTTGACTTGAGAAAATCGGTGGTAAATCGGAAACTGATCGTATGGGTGTTCGGGATAGTGGCGGTGGTAAGCTTGGTGATGTGGAAAATAGGAAACAGCGGCCGGGGAGGGAAGGTGGCCGGATGGGGGTCGGTGAGGGTGAGGTATGAATTGCAAGGGACGCCTTCGATTACGCTCAGGGCTTCGGCGGGGCAGGAAGATAAAGAAATAGCGGATAAACTGAGGAAAAGAGTGGAGGGGTTGAGCGGGGAATACGCGGTGGGAGTGTACCGGTTGAAAACGGGGGAGAACTACGGGTTTAATCAGCGGGTAGAAATGCCAGCGGCGTCGATCATGAAAGTGCCGATTATGACGGCGGTGTTGCGGGAGGCAGAGGCCGGAAGCTTGAAGCTGGAAGATACTTATATCTTGAAGGAGACGGATAAAAGATACGGGTCGGGGCCGCTGGAACTGTTGAAAGCGGGGACAGAAGTGACAGTGGAGCGGATGCTTTCGGTAATGGGAAAAAACTCTGATAATACCGCGCCGGTGGTATTGGCGCGGATGATCGGGTGGGATAAAGTTACCGAAACGTTGGAAAAGTTGGGGATGACGAACAGCGATTTTGAAATGAATACCACGACGGCCGAGGATGTAGTAGAAATGTGGGCGAAGCTGTATGAGGGGGGAATAGTTGCACAGGACCATAGGGAAATGATGTGGGAGTGGCTGACGGAGAGTATTTATGAGGAAAGAATTCCCGCGGGGGTGCCTGAATGGGTACACGTGGTGCATAAGGTGGGGACAGATGCAGGGGTGTGGGCGGATGCGGGGATAGTGGAGTGCAAAGTGCAAAGTACTGGCGAAGCCAGCGCTTCGCGAGTAAAGTGCAAAGTAGAGCCGATGGTGGTGGTAATTTTAAATCAGGGCGTAAAAAGAGAAGAGGCGATGAAGGCGGTACCGGAAATAGTGAGGATGATTTGGGATTACGAGATTTCTGAATAAATATGCGAATTGCTTATTTTACCGATGCGTATCTGCCGAATGTGAACGGAGTGACGTATGCAATTGAAGGATGGCTATCGGAATTAGGCAAAAGGCACGAGATTGAAGTGTATGCGCCGGCATACGGGATGAACAGCTGGACGGAAAGACAGAGGAAGGTAACGGTCAGGAGATACCGGTCGATTCCGCTAGTAACTTATAAAGATGCCCATGTAGCTATACCGGAAGTGGGAAATATCATCCGGAGTATGGAGGTTTTTAATCCCCAGATAGTCCATTATCATTCGCCTGGGCCGTTGGGGCTCCTGGGCATACTGGTGGCCAAAAAAATGAGAAAACCTTTAATCGGGACGTACCATACTTTGTATTCAGAAGTACTGGATTATGTTTCGATCCGGAGAAAGTTGGAAAAGTATTTAAAAGTGATTGACAGATTGGTGGCGGGGGTGAATGTGGATTGGACGGTGTTGGGTGAAAATAAAAACGGTAATGGGGAGACAATACCACAGCGGCTAACGTGGAAGGTGGTGAATAAAATATACGGTTATGCGGATGTGGTTTCATGCCCATCCAATGCGATAAAGAGGGAGCTGGTGAAGCGGGGAATGAAGCGGGTGGAAGTAACATGGCTGGGATTGGATTTATCCAAGTTTGCACCTAAGAGCAAATATCAGACAGCCGGAAAAATTTTGCATGTGGGACGGATGGGTTTTGAGAAGAATGTGGATGTAGTGCTTAGAGCTTTTGCCGGGCTGGTTGACGAGCTAGCAGGGGTAACACTGACGATAGTCGGGGACGGACCGGCCATGGAGAGCCTGCGTAAGTTGACAGACGAGTTAGGTGTGGCTGGAAGCATTAATTTTTTGGGGATGGTACCCAGGAATAAACTGGCTGAAATATACAGAAAGCATGATGTGTTTGTTACCGCGTCTGACATGGAGACGCTGGGCCTGGTGGTACTCGAAGCAATGGCGTGCGGATTGCCGGTGGTAGGAGTGAGGAAATATGCGTTACCAGATATGATAAATTCCGGGAATAACGGATATTTAGTGGATCCGGGAGACTGGGAAGGGATGACTAGATTTTTGAAAATAATTCTGACAGACCCGCGCTTGAATGAGAGATTGGGACGACAGGCACGCAGGGAAGCGGAAAAGCACGATTTGACAAAAGCCGTTTCAAGACTGGAGCGAGTATATATGAGGTTGACAAAGCTGGAAAAGCCGAGTTTTTGGGAAAGGATAAAGGGGGCTGCATGACAGAGCAAGTGGATACCGGCGGGGAACAGAGAAGGGGTGAGTACTCAGTGAAGGATATTCCATGGTTGGTATCGGATATGTTTCATTCCCTTGGCCTCAGAACAAGTTTACCCAATGAGTGGAGTACTCTGGGTACAGGTTACGAGAGGGCAAGGGCCTATTGGAGATTGAGGGTGGGCCGAAAAATTGGGGAAAAGTTGGGTTTGAAAGTGAGGTTGACACTACAGGAAAAAGAAAGATTGCAGAGTTTAAGAGAATTTGACCGGCAGTTTTTGCACCCGGAACGGTTGGAAGTGAGTGTGGGGGAGCTGGGAGTGCAGTCGGCGGAATTTGTCCGGGTGAGGATTGAGAAAATCGCAGGCAAACCGGAGAATTCGGATAAACCGCCGGTCTATCTGGTGCCGGCTTTTTCAGGAGACAGATATGGAGTTTTGTCGTTGGTTCGGGAATTATCTCTGGCCGGATACACTGTCTATTGCCTGGATTACCCGGAGAGTCATAGTGGCAGGACGACTGACGAGTTTGCGGATGGCGTGCAAAGATCGCTTCAGGATTTGAGAAGTGAGAGGCAAATGGAACCGCATACTTCCTGGTTTAAAGCCGGTTTGGCGGAAGCGGCGGGAAGGGAGGGAAGCCGGAAGTTTATGGTGATGGGGTATTCGGCCGGGGGGCCGATTGTGCGGGAATTGGCGGTTGACCCGGATCTGGTGGGGAAAGTGGAAGCGTGGGTGGCATTGTCCCCGGCGTCGTGCGTGGAGCAGACAGTGGGGGAGTTGACAAGGGGATTTTGGGGAGAGATCAGACCGTGGTTGATGACCGGGAAATTTTATGCGGATCAGGGGGTAGTATTGGGACCGAGAGGAGAAGCGGCGGAGCAAGAGAAACGGCGGAGGGGTGATATGAAAGATGCTAAAAAAGGGATCAAGTCAATTTCGGGGGCGTTGGCGCTAAAGGTGTGTGCGGTTTCCGGAGCGTGGGAAAAAGCATTGGCAGACCCGCAAGCCCGGTTTATTGTCCAATCCGGATCCGGGGATGGGTTTACCAAGACGGGGGAAGCCTTAGGGTTGCTGGGGAGTAGTCCCGGGACTACGGTTTTGGACTGGCGGGGATGGACACATTTGAGTCCGTTACTGGAAGCCCGGAAACTTGTGGAGATGATAGAAAAGATCCGGATAGAGGATAAAAAAAAGAGATATTTCAGAATTTAACGAGGAAGTTTGGGTGGGTGAAGAATATATTGACACTGCCGGATATGATCGGAAAGACTGGTGAATAATATAATTTCCCGACACATGCGGACTTCTTCAGCCAGCCCTTTTAATAAGCCGTGTTTTTTCAACTTGGAAGGAGTGATGGGGATAAGGGGCTGGGGCGGGTAAAAAACTTGAGTTTTCCACTGGTGGAGGATGGCTTGCTGGTTGAGGATAGTCTCCAGAGCAAACCTGGCCCGGTGATATTTTTTCAACTTCAGGAAGTGGTGACGGCGTAATATTCTTTGGCCTGATTGGATTTCATTCCAATGAACTTTTCTAGTGAGAAAATCCAGCAGGCCGGATTTAAACGGAATGATCAGCATGTCGATGGGATGACGGTTAAAGGCATCAATGGATTGCGACAGCAGTTGAGGGGTAAGATTGATCAGGTCAGCGTCGAGCAAGAATACCAGATCTGCTTTGGAGTTTTTGATTGCCGTAAGGACGGCGGCGAACTTACCCAGGTTTTGGTTATGTTTGATCAACTGAATTTGACTGGAGTAGGTTTGGAGTACAGAGGGTGATTGATCAGTAGATGCATCATCGACAGTAATTATTTTATTAAAACATTGACTATTAATACAGGCAGTGATCACGGAGGCAACGGTCGAGCTTTCGTTGAAGCAAGGGATGACGGCGTCGATAGTGGGTGGTGACCTCATGAAAGCATTCAGAACAGGGGGCGGCGGAAGTATTTGACCAGAAGCAGGATGGTGACGGCAAACGAGAGGAGAAAGATGAGCAGAAGAGTGTTTCGGAAACTTGATTTCATATGAGTATTTTAACGGAGTTTGGTTTTTTTGGGAAATTTTCTCTGGAGAACGGCTGGGGATGATGTGGGGGCGGGGGGATTTACGGTACTGGCACCGGTCAGAATTTGGTCGTGAGGGGATGACGGACTGGGAGCACAGGCGGTATTTGGCTGGGTGCCGTTCAGGAAGTATTCGGGTTTATTGCCGCAGACTGCGATTTTGGTCAAATCCGGCGGAGGGGTGAACCCGACCGAGGGGTGATTTGAAAGGAGGTGGTCAGTGATGCTGCGCCAAATGGGGGCAGCACCGGTGACTCCGGAGGCGATGTAACTCATGGGAGAGTTGTCGTTATTGCCGACCCAGACGACAACAACCCGATCGGGGGTGTAGCCGATTGTCCAATTGTCGCGTAAATTATTGGTGGTACCGGTTTTCACCGCAACCTGGGAGCCGGGAATGAAGAGCAGGGAGTTAGGACCGAAGGTGGGGGTACGGGCGGCATTGTCGGAGAGAATATCAGAGATGAGGAAAGCAATGCGGGGGTCGAGGACGGGGCGGGGAGATGGCGTAGGGGTTTTTTCCAGGATCCGGCCCGTGGAGTCGCGGATTTCCAGAATAAGGCGAAGGTCGGCTTTGGTACCGGAGGCGGCAAAAGTACCGTAGACTTGGGCCATGTCCAACATAGTCACTTCGCCGCCGCCTAAAGTTAAAGACAGGCCATAACGGGAAAGATCGGTCCAGGAGGAGATACCCATTTGTTGACCGAGTCCGATCATATGTTCGACGCCGCCCGCGGCGAGCAATTTGACGGCGGGCACGTTATAAGAGGAGGCCAGGGCGGTACGCAAAGTTACCCGGCCATGGAATCGGCGGTCATAATTTACGGGAGAATAAGGTTCCTGACCCGGAATGCGGAAGGTAACAGGAGAATCGTCGATGTAGCTACCTGCGGTGAAATTACGAGAGAATGCGAGAGCGTAGTTGATGGGTTTGATGGCGCTCCCCGGCTGACGCAAGGCCCGAGTAATGTTGAATTGACCGTCGTGCTCGACGTCAAAGAAATCGCGGGAACCTACAAGCGACAAGATGTCACCGGTTTGGGGATGAGTGACGACGGCCGCACCGTTGGTAATTTGCAGGTAGTCAACTTTGGCAATTTCTTCGGCGACAATTCTTTGGACTGTTTCCTGGAGGGGCAGATCAAGGGAAGTAGTGACGTCCAGGCCACCCTGTTCAACAATTTCTGAACCGAATTTTTGGGCGAGCAACTCCTTGATATACATGACAAAATGGGGGGCTTTGATGTTGTTTTGGGGAGGATTTAGGGTGAGCTGGACGGAGGAAGAGCTTTCGGCCTGGTCCCAGGTTAAAAAGCCCGCAGCCACCATGTGACGGAGGACTTCCCTTTGGCGGGAAAGAGCCAACTCGGGGTGGGCCCCGAAGGGGGAGTAGGTGGTGGGGGAGGCGGGTAAACCAGCCAAGAGGGCAGCTTCAGCTATATTGAGGGCGGTGGCGGATTTCCCGAAGTAAGTTTGAGCCGCCGCTTCGATGCCATAAGCCGCTCCACCGAAACCGACGCGGTTTAGGTACATTTCCAGGATTTGATCTTTGGAGTAGGCCCGTT
>Ga0208958_1002094_pt1 | contig 17913 bp, 14 predicted proteins | sample RifOxyB1_FD_184032 | JGI IMG/M metagenome (GOLD analysis project Ga0208958, IMG submission 184032) | Soil microbial communities from Rifle, Colorado - Rifle Oxygen_injection B1 (SPAdes) | ecosystem: Environmental > Terrestrial > Deep subsurface > Rock core/Sediment | place: Rifle, Colorado... | reverse complement strand
GTTGAGTGAGGGAGGGGTATCGCTTAAGCGATAAAAGCGTAATACCCCGGCGAGCAAGGTGATCAGGGCAAGTACAATATTGGTTTTGGTGAGGATTCGCTTCATGGAGTGCGGAAGTCAAAAACGTCTAACAATGGCTTCTGATCAGGGGTGAGAACGGTATAGAGGGTGCGACGGTCGTCCGGCAGACGGGAGAAAGCGTAAGACTGGGCCAGATAAAGGGTGTCTGTATCTGCATCCTCGGGCCAGACGAGCTCTTTGAATTGAAGTTTACCCAAGCTGTAATGATCCATCTGGTCGAGATATTGAATCGGCCGGGCATTGATCTTTTGTTGCCAGCTAGGAGTCGCTTTTTGAAACTCCCGAGGGTCAATCTGGAGATAGAAGGCCGCCAGGGATTGCGACTGTGTGCCTTTGGAGATCAGGATGCGTGAATACTGGTCCTGAATCGGGGCAATATGGGCGAAGCTAGCTCGATAACCGAAACTAAGTGAGTCGGGAAATTTAATCGGGGTGAGGACGTAGTAGTCGTGGAAATAGAAAGCAGTAAACAGAAAACAGCTGACAGTGAACAGTAAGGTCGCTAGTCGATAGTTAATAGTTGATAGCTTAGGTTTTAGATAATTAAATACGAGAACAATTCCCATGGCGGTGAGGAGTTCGAAGAGGCCTAAAAAGGCAGAGGCGCGATTGGGTCGATAGCCTTCTTTGGTGATTGAGGCGGGTAGCGGGGCGAGGAACAACCAGAGAAATAAAGCCTTTGAACTGATGTCGCCTTTGAGCAGATTTAGGCCGAGATAGGCCAGGGCAATGGAAACAAAAGGGAACTGCCAGATATAGAGCAAGCCACGGCCGGGAATGATAGAGTAGGTTGTTTCCCAGCCACCGGTTGCAAACCAAAAGGCAGGTGACATATATGATAGGTAGTTCTCGGAAAACTTGTCGAGAAAAAAAGTAAATTTATTAGAAAAAATCCGGGGTAAAATCGGTGTGAGTTTTCCTAAGGGGGAGTAATATTGTTCTGATTTGATGAGATTCAAGTCGGTTAGGGAGAGATTGGAGATGGATAGATCAGCACCACGGCTGCCGGTTTTGGAGAAAAGAGTATTTATGAAGAGAGGAAACACAAGAATAAAAACAATTAGTATGGTTACTAAAACCTCTCCCTGCACCCTCCCCTTCGCAGGGGAGGGAAGTATTTTTTGTACTTTTTTAATATTTACCAAAAGGAAGGTAATAACGAACAGGGGGATGAAGAGTTTGGCGGCGTGATAGGAGTAGAGGGAGATGGAAAAAACAAGGGCCGACAGGGGGAGGAACTTGGGGTGGTCCAGGCTTTTAATGAGGAAGTAAAGCCCGAGGGGAAAGAAGAAGGAGATTAAATTGGCTTCGAGGGCCATGCGGGAGAACTGAAGGTGCCAGGGACTGATTGCCAGTAGAAAAGCAGAAAGAAAACCAATATAAACCCCACCCTGCGCCCTCCCCTTCGCAGGGGAGGGAAATAGTTTGGCTGATTCGAATAAAAGGCGGGCGAGGAAATAGAGAGGGATGACGGCGAGGGCGCCAAAGATGGCAGAAGGGAAGCGGACGGCGAATTCATTGAGCCCGAAGACAGCAATCGAGGGAACCATCAGCCAAGTCAGGAGCGGAGCTTTGTAATCGAGAAATGACTTGAAGGAAAAGATAGGGAACTCTCCCCATTCATCGAGGCCGGTTTTTAGCAGGGAATAAGCGGAGTAGCCTTGGGAGACCTCATCGGGAGTAAACCCGCCGGGAACGACACCTAAAAAAAGGAGACGGAGAAACAGGGCAAAGAGAAAGACATATAAAAGTGGGTGGCGAAGAAAGCTGGACATGGGTCCATTTTAACTCTTATATAAGAAGAAACCCACCTGAGGTTGGAAGAGAGAAAGAAGAATATAGATAATAATATCTCTCTCCAACCATAAGGTGGGCGTGAATCAAAGCATATTGGTGCGGAACGAAGCGTCCAGGCTGGCGAACCAGGGGTGGTGGCTTCTCAGTCTCACGTCAATAGTGAGGTTTCCCGCTGCTTTTTGTTCAAAGAATTAGATGAATGCCTATATAGTACCCCAAAAATCACGACCTGTCAATAGGTATTTGCTAGGGGCTGGTATTGGGAATGGATTATACTAGAGTCATGGCTAAGTTATGGCTGGGTGTGGCTGGGAGCATGTGGCTGCTGGCCTTTGGTTTTCAGATGATCGTGGCCAGCCGGCAGGCTGAAACGGTGGGAGAGGTGCACTGGATGGTGGACAACCAGAGGATATATAACCGTAAGGGCTTTGCAGGCTGGACAGGGCGGGCGGTGGCCAATAAATGGGTGGTGGGATTTGAGACAAGCGTGCAAAAAGCTACTGAGACAGTCGATCCAAATATCCTGTTTTATATAGGGCACCCAAATGAACGGGGAGGGGTGATAGAACAAAGATACCTGCCCTGGTGGCTGATCCCCTTTTGGCTGGTGGGGGCGCTGTTTGCCGGCAAACGAGAATCTGGATTGGTACTCCTGGCATCTGCCTGGGCGATGGTGGCAGGGACGGCAGGTGTAGCTATGTACCCAATGGCAGCCGTGTATGGCTGGTTAATAGTCAGAGGGATCGGATACATATGGCAAAAAAAATAATTATGGCGGCCACGCTGCTGCTGGCGCTTGGATTGAGACTTGTGGGGACTCGTCAGGTTGAAAATGGTGTATATGTGGACGAGGCGGCGATTGGCTACAACGCAAAATCTTTGCTGGAGACAGGCAGTGATGAGTACGGACAGGCTGGGCCACTGGCACTAAGGTCTTTTGGGGACTACAAATCGCCATTACTTTCATACATAAGCATCCCTTTGGTAAGTGTCTTTGGAGAGGTGGTGGGAGTGAGATTGAATTCGGTGACGCTGGGGACAATGACGGTGGGAATTATATATATATTGGCAGGGCCGATGGCTGGTCTGGGAATGGCGATCTTACCCTGGCATGTGAATTTATCTGGTCACGGCATCGAGGCGGTAACAGCGACTTTTCTAATGGCAGTTTGGTTGGTAGCAGTCAAGAATAAGAAATGGCGGACTGCGTTTGTAGCTGTGTTTTTATCGATTTGGGCGTATCACGCGACAAAATATCTAAGTCCGATGCTCCTTTTGGTAACTTGGTGGCAAATGAGACATGAAGGAGGGCATTTAAGTAAAGGGTGGACAATCCTGATGCTCGTGGCGGCATCATTAACGCTTTTGGTGATGGTCCAGCCGTTTAATAACGCTAGGGCCTTGGGAGTAGGCAAACAAGAAAGTGTCGTGAGTCTTACCAGAAATGTGAGTGCGGCCTATACCAGTTACTTTAGCCCCGGAAGCTTGATTTCCGGAGACTGGCAGAAGCGAAATAACGTTTATGGAGTGGAGAATATGTGGTGGTGGCAGATAATCTTGGCGTATGTGGGATTGATCGGATTACTCAAGACAGGAAAGTGGCGAAAAGAAATTCCGTTGCTTTCCTTGTGGCTGCTGGCTCCTCTACCAGCTGCGGCAGCGATAGATCCTTTTCATGCCATCCGGGCGCTGATTATGACTGTCCCGTGGATGATTCTTGTGGGGATAGGATGGAAGAAGATTACAGACCTGCCTGCCGGCAGGCAGGGTTTAAGATTAAAGATTTTAGTTATCGCAGTCGCTTGTTTCCAGACGTTTATCTTGTGGGAGAGATTAACGGTGCAAAATCCGGTATATTCCTATCAGGAATGGATTGGAGGTTATAGTCAGTTGGTTGACCAAACAATGAAGCTGCGGATCAAGGGAATCGATCAAGTGATCGTGGACACCACGGATGAGCCGGCGATTTATAGCCTGTGGCAGGTGCTGGGTAAGGTAGATACAAACAAAAAAATCCCCTTGTGGGGAAATGGGTATTACCAGGTGACGAAGTGGAAAGGACCGGAAAGTCTGGTACTCGGGAATGGAATGGAGGTGATTTTTAAGCCGGTTTACTGGCCGGAAGACCAGAAAAAAACTAATACTGTGTATGTAGGTAGCAAGAAACGATTTGATGCGGATGCCTTGAAGCGCGCTGGCGCGGAAGTACTATTTGAAGTCAAGGATTTTCAGGGAAATGTGGTGTGGATGGGGGTAAAGACAAAATAGAAACCCCTTAACGGAGGTGGCAAGCGTTAAGGGGAGGGTTTCATGTTTTCGCGTTTTTTTGGAATCTCCTGCTTCTGGTAGTGTTGCTAGGCGTGCCACACGCTGCAGTTCACTTAGTAGCCAGAAGCGAATCAGAGGCCGGGGTGCATCAGCCGGATGCCAACAATCCCGACCTCTACAGGAAAGAGCCACAGTCGTGCTAGTCGGCGCAAGCGAGTGCGCGACACGGGAGAAACCCGATCGCGACGGTGCGCGCCCAAGGTCACGGCTGCTGAAAAAATCAAGAGGGGAAATTGAGGCTATAAAAGAGAAGCACCTCTTGGGCGGAGAGGTGCTTATGTAGGGCATCCTAATATTCAGATAGAGGAGCCCATTGGGACAACATTTACCAGAACTTGAACATGGCGGGGAATCTCCGTCTACTTTGCCCGAGGGCAGGACGATTGAGAAACCAGAAATTACGGCTGGTCCCGGATAGGGGGCCAGAATCGATTTTTTCCGCGCATGCGGGCCTCCGGGTCGGGGCACCTGAGCGTCTGTTAAGCTCGCTTATGATACTATAAGACTAATCGTGAGTCAAGAGATAAAACTGAGGCTGGGAACGGGGGTTTTTGACCAAGTCCAGGGTTTTGAGGCCGGCAGGGGGTGTCTTTGACCAGTCCCAGTCTCCAGGGACTTCGTCCAGCTGGACGGCTAGGTAGATATCACCTGGCTGGAGTAGAGAGGACAGGTTTTCGTATTTATCGACGCGGCCGAAGTAGTATTTGTCGCCAAGCTGGAAACCATTAAAGTGGGGCAGTAACTGGTCCGTGGGCACATCTCCTTTGAAGTCAGCCTGAAATTGCCGGGGTGGGAGCTTGGTGTAGAAGGCAAAGCGAAGCAGACTGGGCTCGTGGGTGTTGTTGATAAAGACACGTTTGGCCGAGGCAAGGCGAGGCTGAAGTTGAGTAAAGATTTCCTCGTAGCCTGATTGCCAGATTGGGGCTGAAAGGTAGCGATAATGGGTGGTGTAGTAGTGCCAGTAACTGGCGAAGTTAACAGTCGTCAGTAAGCAGATAACAGTCAGTAAGAAACCCACCCTGACCCTCCCTTTGGCAAGGGAGGGATAATATTTATTAATTTGTTCGATAAAAGTAATAAAACCGTTGGCGGTGATGATGATTAGTGGTGGAACCATGAGAAAGAGGCGGGTGGCGTGCATGCCGCCTTCACGGGTGAGGGCTGAAGGGAGAGGAGAGAGGAAGAACCAGAATAGTAATAATAATGCTGATTGTTTAGAAACCCCACCCTGCGCCCTCCCCTTGGCAGGGGAGGGGTTATTATTTAGTATTTCGATTACTAAAAATACGAACCCGAGTATCAAAAATGGCAGAGTAATGGCCAAAAGCTCGCCGTAGGTGGTGACGGAGTGGCGGTTGAAGAGATCACCATGGATAAAGAGAAATTGGGGCGAAAAGGATTCCAGGTAGTTTTTGGCGATGGGAGCAAAAGTGGCGGTAAGTTTATTGTGAAAGAGACGCTCGAGGGATGAGGTGGCCCAGGGTTCGGTCCGTAAGGTAACAATAGTATCGGTAATACGGGTATCAGTAAAAACACTAATACCCTGGAAACGGCTAGCGGCAGGACCAAGGAGGATTTGATAAAGAATTGGAATAACTAGAATGAGCCCAAGAAACAGAGAGAAATACGAACCCCCTCTTGGTCTCCCCCTTAGCAGGGGGAGAATTTTTTTTATATTGATTAACGCAAGAACTAGAGCAAATAGGGGGACGAAGACATTGGCGGTGGAGTAGGTATAGAAAGCCAGGGCAAAAGGAACAGGAAAGAGTGAGTAAAGAAATTTTGGTGACTGGAGATATTTGAGGAAACAGTAGGTGCCGCAAAGGATGAGGCTTAGAAGCAGAGTGGACTCGAAAGCAGCGCGGGAGTAGTGGATGTGCCAGGGAGTGATGGCAAGAATGGCGGCGGCTATTAGTCCTGGATTAGAGAATGCAGATGCCGGATCAAGTCCGGCATGACGTTTTTCGTCACCCTGAACTCCTGCCTGCCGGCAGGCAAGGTGATTCAGGGTCTGTTTGGAAAAGAGAAGATTAGTTAAAAAATAGATCTGGGCAACATTGAGAATCCCGAGGAGGGCAACAGGGAGGCGGACAGAAAAGGCAGACAGACCGAGCAGACCGACGAAGGGGGCGGTGACATACATGAGGAGAGGGGCTCGGTGTTCGGCCAGGCTCTGGATATAAGTGGGGAGGGAATTCCCCAGGTAATCTTTACCGGTAGTCCAGAGACTAAGGGCGTGGTAGCCGACGTCTATCTCATCGCCGAATAGAGAAATTGGGAGAGTGTTTAGCTGATAAAGACGAAGGAAAGAAGCGAGGAGGAGAACGGCTAATAGCGGCAGGGATTCCTCGGCTGCACTACGTTTCGCTCGGAATGACATATATTGTGGCTGTTTTTTCTAAATGAATGGTAATCTAAGTGACCAGTATAGGTTGGCCATGAAGAAGACTGAGATAAGTATATACAAGGGAATGAGAATTTTTTTGGGCAGAGGGAGAAAGAGAAAGAAAAGAAGTGCTGGATACAGATGGCGCTCGTGGACGCGAGTCTGGAGAAAAAAGGCGGCCAAAGAGATGAGGAAGAGAGCGGGAAACGGAGTCTTTTTGGTGACTTTAAACTGGTAAAGCAAAACACAAATATAGGCGATAAACAGACTGGTGATCGAAAGGCTGCGGATCGGAATACCAAAAATCGGGGTACTGTCCGGACTGGTGGCGGGTACAAGAAATGACCAGAGGTTCCAGGCTTGGTCGGCGATGACCTGACTACTACCCTGAAGTGTACTAAGGAAGATAGTAAAGGGTGAAAGTAACGAGGGCGTGGAAAGGAAGGGCTGGTAAGATAGAACAAAGATAATCAAAGCTAACAGTGCTGCAAGTAGCGACCGGGACACTGAACGACGGAGAGTAAAAACCAGAAACACAGGAGCTATCCAGAGAGCAGTTTGTTTGGTCAAAGCAGCGAGGGTAAAGAGCAAAACTCCGGCGATAACTGAGGGTGACAGGAAGGATAGGAGAACCAGAAGTCCGGTTAAGGGTTCAATTTGTCCCCAAACAGAAGAAAGATAGATTGTGGCTGGACAAAAAAGGTAGAGTAAACCGAGTATCCGACTTCTCTTGAGAATTATGACACCGATGACGAGGTCAGCGAGCAGGGCCGGAAGCTTCATAAAAAGCATCGGCATATGTGAGTCCTGGAAAAGAGGGACTAGGGAAGACGGGAATAAGGGTGAGATTCCGTTTAGCCAGATTATGGCGGCGGTGAGTGATTGATATGTCCATAGACAGACAGCAAAGATAAACATGGCAAGTGGAGGATAGTTAGGAACTGAGACGGGGGTGAAGTCATGGCTAAAGAGTCCCATGGGTGAGTGGAGAATAAATTGCCCCCAGGCAAGGTGGTTACCAAGGTCGCCTGAGTATTGAAACCAGGCGACGAAGAGTCGGAGCAAGAACGAGGTAAAGATTATAGATTTCAGACCTGCCTGCCGGCAGGCAAGGTTTAAGATTTTAGAAAGTTTCATTTGTCAGAAATGGCGTAAAGGGCGGTTTGTCCTCCTGGATAAGTAACAGTGTAACGAATTTTTTCAGGATCGATTTGTTTTAAGGGGAAACTAAAGGGACTGCCGATGTAAAGGTTGTTTAGGCTATGATTACTACCAAACCAGTTTATCTGCTCAAAACGAAGGCGGCCAAAGTTTGAGTCGTGAATTTTGCGCCGTGTGTCAAAGATGTAGTCTTTGGGAGCCACTTTAGTGTAGTAAAGAAAATAAAGGTAGGGAACGGTGGTGGTCTCCGGCCCGCTGATGCCGACACGGGGGTCGATGTAGATGAGGTCATATTTGTCACCTGCGTCAGCGACAAACTCAGCCATCTGTTGCCAGCCGAAACCCTGATATTGGGACATAAATTGCGGTTGATGGACCAGATAAAGATCAGCAAAACGAACCAGGGACAGAAGGTAGAGGGAAATAAGAATCAGTAGAGACTTGTATTTGAACCACCGGAGACAGTGGTAGGCACCAAGAGAGATGATGATAATCAGGGCGGGTAAGCCGACCATGTTTCTTAAGGTGTGCTGAGAATTGTTGGCCAGAGTCGCCGGAAGGAGAGAAATGAGCCACCAGGGAAGGATTATTTGGGATAGACGGCGGTCTTTGACCAAATAAACCAGCCCGATAATCAGTAACAGGAGCTCGATGGGATAGATAATCCCCTGCCCTATTTGGGTAGGCGAGGTGAGGGGAAGAGTGGTGCCAATAAAATATGCGGGTGAGAAATACTCCAGCAATCTCTTCCACCAAAAAAGAACTAACATTAATACCGGGCCAAAATCGGGTAAGAGTGAACTCCCGGTGTGCGGTGCAAGAATGCGTTGATAGTCAAAGTCGAGAGTGAAGAAGACCATCCGGGCTCTTTCGGCGGCAGGCCCAGTCATATAAAGAAGAAGGTATATGACGGCAGTGGCCAGACAAAGACCGAAAAAGGCAAAACTCCGGCGGGGATTCTTTTTGAAAAGGCTTAGGAAGCTTTGGTGATTTGTAAGGATAAAGACCAGGTCAAAAATGGGCAGGAAAACTTTAGCGGAATGATATGTCAGGAGCGCCGCCAAGGCAGCGAAGAAAGCTCCCAATAGGTAACGGAAAGAAGGCACTTTAATGAAGCGAAGCAGAAAATAAATGTGCAGGGTGACAAAGAAAACCTGGATGATGGCTTCGTATCCAAAACGGGAATAAAAGAGATGCCAGGGAGAGAGGGCGAGGAGTAAGGCAGAGGTTAGATTTAAGACCTGCCTGCCGGCAGGCAGGGTTTTAGATTTTAGAGGAAAAAGTAAATTGGTGAGGTGATAGATGAGGATAACAGTAAGGAAAGAAAAAAGGGCGACGGGGAAGCGAATAGCAAAGGGGGTGAAACCAAAGAGGGCAAATGAGGGGATCATGATGTATCCATGAAAGGGAAGCTTGAAATCTCCCAGCGAACGAAATGATGCCGGGAATGGATTACCCCATTCGTCATGGCCGGTGGTCATGACAGAATAGGCATTATAGGCAAAACCGAGTTCATCAATATTGAGACTTTGGGGTAATCTACCCAACTGGTAAAAGCGAAGGACGGCGGCTAGGAGGAGAATGAAAATGAGTGGAAGATGTTTTTTCATAAGAGTAAATTACTGGCGGGTAAATAGGAGAGAAGGATAAATGGAGTAAACAGGAACAGTAAAATGGCGATGAGATAAATGAACGGGGGCGGAATGCGGGCATAGAATCGGCTGATCCCTAAAGCAAGGGCAAAAATGAGGCTTTGTGAGTAAATCTGAGTTAAAAGAGGATGCAGATTCAAAGCGACCAAACAGACCAGGATTAATACTGCCGGATGCGGTCTAAGCTTGTGTCTGAGCATAGACAACAGGATTAAAAAGTCCCAGGGGTAAAGTAGTCCCACTGGGAACACACCCATATCGAGAGGGATCTGGAGACGATAGGCGAAGCGGTGGGCTGCAAAGACAGATACGGGAGAAAGATGGGTAGATAGATTATTCATTAGGTAAAACCAAAGATCAGATTTATTGTGTAGCAGCCGGGCGAGTAGTGTGCCGGTATGCTGGCCGCGAAGGTCATTTAGGGAATTGGTAAACCAAAGAGGAAGATCAAAGCCCGGTTTAATCAAAAGAAGCGGCACAAAGATGAGTGCCAGGGTGAGAAAAAGTGTCGCTCGTGTGCGCTTGGTAACCGCAAGGTACAGGAAAGGCGCTAAGACGGAAATAGATAACCGGTGTGTTAGAGCCATATCGGTATAGAAGACGGTGGGGATGAGCAGACCCGGGAGAGTAACGAGATAAACCCAGGAAATGAATTTGGGCTTAAGCAGTAGATAAGACAGAGAGATAAAGATAATGTATGGCGCGAGCGAGGCTATGATAGCGGTCGCGAAATCGGGTTCTAGTGGAAGCGGGAAAGTATTTGGCGCCATTTTTGTCCTAACCAAAGAGTTGCGGTGAGTCCGCGATAATAAAGTGTACCGTGGTAAAGAATCGAGGAATTGACGAGTAATTGAGTTACTGGGGCGTGGGAGGAGCTGCCTCCATGGATGTGGCGAACCTTGGCCTGAGGACAGTAATAAACGGATAATCCGGCTTTTTTTAAACGACGGCAAAAATCAATGTCCTCATAATAGAGAAAGTATTTTTCATCTAGCAAACCAACCTGAGACAAAACTCTCCTTGGGATCATGAATGCGGCCATAACGGCAACGTCGACAGTCTGGAGACGGCCGGCAGGCAGGCCGTGCCTACCGGCAGGCAGGTATTTTCCATAGGCTCGCTTGATGCCAAAGAAGTAATGGGCGATGGCCCCGGAGATACTCGGAAAGTGAAAGATCGAAGCTTGGGGATTGCCGTTTATATCAAAAAGCCGGGGGGCAATAGCGCCAAGGTTTTTTTGCATCTGGGCGTATTGGTATAGCTGACCTAAAGCATTACCGACGACAAGTGTGTCAGGATTTATCAGTATGACAAACTCGCCGTGTGATTGTCTGATCCCCAGATTAACAGCCCGCGCAAAACCGAGGTTTTGACGTGAGCGGATGAGGAGTGGACGAAGAGGGTGCGAGGAGACTACGGTAACAGTGTTGTCTTTTGAGGCGTTGTCAACGACGATAATTTCGAGTGATAACTTACTACTGGTTTTGGTGATTGAATCCAAGAGTTTACCGATGTGGAGTCCGGAATTATAGGTAACGATGATGACAGAGATTTGGACAGACATAGATCAGGTTTCAGGGATCAGGTGTCAGATTTGAGGTGATACTTTTAATAATTGAAGTACACTAGAGTCGGTGAGTTTGTCGGGGCAGCGACGGAAGAGTGAAAGGCGAGACAAGACCATAAAGACGATCTTTATGTAACCGAGGTGAGTTAGGGCGTAAAAAGGTAAGTACAGAAGTTGCTGGAGCTTTAATTTCTTTTCGGTAATGTTTTGGAGATTGAAGAGGAGTTGGTTCCTCTCCTTAATCTGGCGTATTTTGGTCGGGTTAAGCTTCTTGAAAGTCGATTCGTGCTGATGAATAACTTTACATGCTGGATGCCAGACTATTTTGTAACCTGCTTTCCAAGCGCGCCAGCCAAGGTCGATATCTTCCCAGTAGCCCGGTGAATAGATGGGATTAAAACCACCAAGTTTATCCCACACCGAGCGTTTGATGATGCAGCTGCCACCGGATGCCCAACCTGAATAGTGGGGCTTTGATCTGTCTTGACCCTGGGTGAACTGAATTTGGCCGTGATGGAAAGAGATTTCTGGCCAGGAGGAGTCGGCTTCGGCAAAGGTCACGGCGAAGACATCCTTTTGTTTTAATAGCGGCAGAGCAGAATCGAGGAGGCCGGGGAGAGGCTGAACATCATTGTTTAAAAGCACAATGTAATCGGACTCCGTTTCCTGGACTGCCCGGTTAATAGACGCGGTGAAGCCAATGTTCTGGGGATTCACAAGACAGGTGACTTGAGGGTAGTTTTTGGCGATGGATTGGGGCGTATTGTCCGTGCTGCCGTCGTCTATGACGACAATGGTAGCGGAAGGAACAGCCTGGAGGACTTGAGGTAAATGCTTTTTTAAAAGATGTAGGCCGTTAAACGAAGGGGTGATGACAGTAATTTTGGGACTCATGTCAGTCTTAGTATACCCTGTGACTGAGAAGCGGCAAAGATAAGGATAGGCACAAGGAAATCAATCCGATACTGAGACCAAGTTCCCAGCCAGGGGGAAGATAATGGAAGACAACCCGGTGATCCCCGGCAGGGACGGCGACAGCCTTAAAGGCAAGATTGGCACTGAGAATCTCCGCTGGTGCGGCATCGATGGTAACTGTCCAGCCCGGTGCGTAAGTATCGGCGAGGACGAGGAAGTTGTCTTGTGGTGTAGAGACCGTAACGGCGATGTCCGAACCGGTATAAACAATGTCTTTGACTAAGGCAGATGAGGAGGCTGAGTACGTGCTAGAGGAAACGATGGCGGCGGTGGTGGCAGGGTCAAGGGTTGCATTTGATAGGGAGTCTATCAAGGCTGATTGGCTGTCGAAGCTGGAGACACGATCGACAAAGTAAGCTCTGTCCCTGGCTGTAGGGTTTTGATAAACGTAGGAATGAGCATCCTGGAAGACCAGAGGGTATTCCGCCGCAATGCGGGAATTTAAGGTAGTGGGCGATGAGTCTGAGGCAACCAGAAAGTAGCCCACGTTTAAAGCATCCAGGAACTTACTCTGAAAATCTTCCAGCTGTAAGTACCGCCCGGGTTTGGAATCGTAGGGTTTACCTTCGGATAGGTGATAAAAACGGTTGTACGAAAGCAAATGGAGGGGATCGTAACCTTCGCTGGAATCTAGGCCATAGGCCGCCCAGGTGTTTGGGGGCATCATGCCGGAAGTTTGAACGATACGAAAATTGTCAGTTTTGGACGTTAGGAACTGCGTAGTGGGAGTGGGCGGATAAGCAAATTTAGCCGGAACAAATGGATTGTATTTGGTGTAGAAGCGCCCCATATCAAAAGCCATGAGGAGAAATAATAGTGGCAGAAGCAGCCTGCGGGGGAGGATAAGGGAGATGGCCGTAAGAGACATGATGCTCCCAGGGATGACGAGGTTTCTCAAGCTTATCACCAGTGAAGTTTGCGGCACGATGGCGAGCCAGAGACCGGAAGCAAGTAGAAGGATGCCGATAATCAAAAAGATGTGCAAACGGTAAGAAAGTTTGTCGAGCCGGGAGAGTGACATGGTCAAGAGGACGGCAGCGGAAGCACCGGTAAGGAAGAAAAGCCGGCTGGCAGAGGAAAAGGTGAGTATGGGAATGTTGACAGAGAAAAGGAATTGGGAGATCGGGTGAGAGATGGCTAAGAAAAGCGAGGACAAAAACACCAGGCTCCAGAATCTGGTACCACGGCGAAAAAGAATCGGGATGATAAAAGCGAGGGTAAACGCGCCCAAGTAATTAACATATTCATGATAGTAGTGGTCAGAAAAATGGTTATAGGTAGACGGATGCCCATAAAAATCAGCTGCCCAAAGCCGAATCAGCTGTAGCGGGTGGGTGAGGCCGTAATTAAAGCCGGAGGCATAACTTTCTAAGCCGCGGATAGAGTCCTGATAGAAAAGAAAGGTAGGTATTAATTGGAATGAGGCGACGAGAATCCCAAGACCAAAAGCGGTGCCAAGAAAAAGAAGCTGCTTGACGGATCGGGTCTGGAAGAGTGCATAGGTCGGGACAAGTAAACAGAGATAGGTAAGAATCTGGACATGGCCTGACAAGGCCAGAGAAGCGGCAGAAAATGTCAGTAGGAGCAGGTACTTGGACTTGCCGGCTAAAAATTGGTCGACGCTGAGGAGGATATAGGGAAGGGCGGCCATGGCCCAGACAGCTGTCCCAAATTCACTCCAGGTAGTCATGAGACCGGAGAAAGCGTAAGTCAGAGAGCCGATGAGGCGTGGCCAGATAAGAGGGGTGAGTTTCCTGGTGTAGAGGTAGAAACCGAGCGCGGCAAGGAGATGAGACAGGACGATGTAGGTGTTCCAGCCGTAATAACGAGGGAGGAGAAAGGCAAGGTTGCCAGGATGGAAAAGATTTAAATGATAAGTGGCCATAAAAGGTGTGCCGGAGAAAACAAACTTATTCCAAAAGGGCAGATCGCCGGAGAACAGCATCTCGACACCGATGTGTTTGAAATGGAAGAAATAAGAGAAAACGTCGGAGATGATAGGATTTTTTACGGCGACGCCGGTGATGGTGCCCCATTTGTAGTCAAGCCAGGGATAGTATGCACCGACCAAAGTATCGAGAGGAGCGGCGACGAGCCCGCGAAAAAAAAGATCTTTGAAAATGAAGAAAAAAACTAAAAAGAGAGGGGAAATCGACATGCTAACAAAGCGAGAGTAAGCCGGAGGCAAACTTATCCTGCGAATAGAGACGACTCCTGATAACGGCCTGTGAGGATAACTGTTTTAGTAGTTTGGGGCGAGCGATGAGGTGCGAAGTCACGGTGATAAACTCGGGGATAGTGTTGGCATGAAAACCAACTTTAGAAATTACGATCTCTTTTTGGCCGCCTTTGGGTACGACTACAGGGACACAACCACTGGCCATAGCCTCGACGGTGGTAATACCAAAATGCTCGGTAGATTCCGGATTTAAAACTTCATCGACATCAAAACCAGCCGCATGCCAGTAGATACTTCCCGATTGATAGAGTTTTTTGAGACTGGCATAGTCTGTGTTCACAGCAAACTCGACCGGTAATCCTTTGGCCAGATGCTTGAGATGATCTAGCTCTTTTGAGGGACCTTGGTGCCCGCCGGCGAGGACCAGCCGCCAGTTGGTAGTCCCCTGTTCATATAGTCCCCTAAACGCTTGGATCAGGATATCCTGGCGCTTGGAATGGAGCGGTGAGGCGAAGCGGCCAACATTGAGAATCAGGTTGTCTTTTTTCTCTCCGGGAGAAAACTCCTCGACAGCGATGGGTGGGTACAGGACAGTCGAATGATTGATACCGAGTGTTTCGTCGATGACTGACTTGGTAAACCGTGAGTTGACGACGATACTTCTGATGGTCGTAAGTTTGAGGCGATCAATGAAAGGGTGGCGATTGGTGTGAGTAAAGGGCACCTGGTAATGTAACAGAGTATGTTTACCAAACAAAACCGGAACACTGCCATCGCTGACGTAAAAAACGACGTCGAGCGGCGAAAGTGCCTGGAAGCGGGCGGGGATGCTACCATGTTGGAAAAGGCGGTAGTACTCAGAACTGAGGAATATTTTGGAGAGATCCAGGTGAAAACGCTGGCTAGCAGCGTCGAGGGTGCGCTGATCTTTCCAGGCTAGAAAGACGTCGAAGCCGTGTTCAGATAGAACTTTGGCCGCGGTGAGGGTATAGCGCTCCCCGCCTCCGAGGGTATCGAGATATGGATCATAGAACAAGGCGGTGGGCATAAGCTACTTAAATCTAGCTAGTAATTTTTTATCAATATCCTGGTAAGTTTTCTCGAGTGTGGGCTGTCTTTGTAGTTCCCAAAGTCGGGCATAGGTGAGATAGCGAGAAAACATCTGGTAAATTATCTCGAGCCACCCCTCGGTACCATCAAGAAAAAGTCGACGGCGGACACATCTGTCCCAAAATTCGGTAAGCATAATGCGCCAAAAACGCCACCAGATGACCGGAGGATGGTTTGCCGCGAATAAGAGTTCGGCTTCCATCAGAGACCAGTTAAGGGTACCTGATAATTTTTCATGAAAATTTTTGTGGGTTAAGTGGACTAAGTGGTAATGGAGCTGGCCGATGGTCCCGTCAATTTTGGGCTGTTCGTGGAGTTTGCCGACCCATCGAGATAAAGCGTCACGGCGTATCAGGCGGATGACACGGGAATCTCCCCAGTGGGAGAGGTGACTCCCAAGCAAGACTTCATAACGTGGGATAGTATAGGCGGAAAATCTTGGGTTCTCTAAGGTGGTGTTAATCTCTTTTACCAGCTCCGGGGTAAGCCTCTCGTCGGAATCGAGATAGAGTAGCCAATCAGCAGTGGCGTGTTTGGCACCTAAATTTCTCCAGGCAGCAAAGTCGTTCCCTGAGGTGTAGACAACTTTCTTCGTGTAGGGCCGGCTGACGGAGATGGTGCTGTCGGTGGATCCAGTATCAACAATGAGAATATCCTTGGTAAGGTGTTTGGCAGTTTTTAGAGCAGGAACAATTTCTTGCTCGACGTTTCGGGCAAGGATGATGACACAGATTGAAGGAGTCATGAGCTCATTATACATACCAAAAACCCCTCGGGGTGGAATACCGCGAGGGGAAGGAAACTATAATATAAATCGCATGTAACCTGACGGTTACATTGCTTATTTATAGCAATCAGGATCAGAATTGTCGGCGAGGAAATTTGGCCAGCGCAGCTGGATGACGACTGAACCGATAATAAGGATGGCAGCAAGGATAGCGATGACGGGAACAAGCCAAAGCCAGTCGGTCACAATTATTTGCTCCTTTTGTTAGAATTTAGGTATAAGTATTCTAACATGGGTATCGTAGACCAAAAACAAAAAATGTGGCGGATGGTACAAAACATTCCTAAAGGACGGGTAGCTAGTTATGGTCATCTGGGGAGATCGATCGGGGTGCATCCAAGGATAGTCGGGAGATGGCTGCATCAAAATGACTCGCCTGAAGAGTTACCCTGCCACAGAGTGATCAAAAGCAATAGAACTATCGCTTCGGGGTATGCATTTGGGGGCGAAGGAAGACAAAGAGAGCTGCTGGAAACCGAGGGAGTGAAATTTGATATGAAGGGACGGGTATTACCGGAACACGTCGTGTTTCTCGACGAACAGGTCATGTGAGACAAAGTCGGCACTGGGAGTAGAAAAGTTGGCTAACACTTGCTGATGCCAAGCTTCCAGGCGAGCAGGATGGTCGGCGTCTGGCTCCCAAATGGCATAAAAGTAGCGGCTGGTGGTCAAGTCATTTGGTGAGAAACCGGTGGTTTTTTCGGGCAGATAGCCATATTTTGGAGCAGCGTACCAGAGGAGCGTGTAGTCCCAGACTTCCTCCTGAAAATAAGGCAGGGTGTAAAACCAGACGGAGAAGGGAAGTCCGTGTGACTGCTGGTAGATCCAGTCAACGATATCTTTTCTGTCTTGTAACGTAATAATGTTGGCGTTACCAATAGGAATCAAGGCATTGGACGGCTGATAGATGTGGGGCAAATGAGAAAGGTTCAGGCTGATAATCAGAACTATGAGTATGGTAGATAGGGCTCGGGGAAGGCGAATGATCAGCGCAGAAATCAGGGCTAGCGACAAAGGCAACAAAGAGATGAAGAAGAAACTGATGGCGCCCCTTTGATAAAGCGAGAGTCCGAGGAAGGGAATAATTAGGAAGCCATAGATTAGCCGTCTTTGGTGGTGATGACGAAAGGCAACTAACGCAATAAGAAACAAAATGGAACTAAAAAAGAAAAACGGGTAGATGAGTAAGTGATTTATTTCGACGAAAAATGTGGTCAGGTTGTTGATAAACACCAAGGGATTCAGTCCGATACCGGCGCCTGATTGGCCAGAGAAACTTAGCACCGACCGAGAGATGATGTGCTGATGCAGGAAGTCAAAAAGAACGATGGGCAGTGCGGGTAGGAGGAAGAGAGTGGTGCCGGCAAATATAGTTTTGAACTTTTTGATATAGAAGAAGACAAGGAATGGGAATAGAAAGACGCCGACGGCGGCGTTTAGCTGGGTGATGATGCCGGCAGAGAAGAAAGCGAGTAAGGGGAAATTAAATACAAGAGAATATAAAAGCAGGTGGCTAAAGGGGAGGATAGGGGTGACATTCACCAGCCAGCGGCTGTAGCAGATTAATCCATAGGAGACTGCATAGAATAAAATGCTTAGTCTGGCTGTCGGTTTTCCAAATAAATGCTTGATCCCCAGATAAAAGAAGGGAAGAGTCAAGAACTCGAAAAGAATTTGAAAGACCGAGGCGGCGACTGGATCCCCCCCGGAGAGGAAGTAAGCAGGTAACATGAGGTAGTAATAGACTGGTGAGTGGAAAAGACCGTCTACGTCACTGGGGTGACCGAGGAGGGTAAGATCCTGGTCATGCCAGATGCGCCAGATGCTGAGTGAGTGGAGACCTTGGTCGCGGTGAAGAAGCAGGTCGGTATCGAGGTGATAGAGCCTCAT
>Ga0208958_1002083_pt1 | contig 17971 bp, 18 predicted proteins | sample RifOxyB1_FD_184032 | JGI IMG/M metagenome (GOLD analysis project Ga0208958, IMG submission 184032) | Soil microbial communities from Rifle, Colorado - Rifle Oxygen_injection B1 (SPAdes) | ecosystem: Environmental > Terrestrial > Deep subsurface > Rock core/Sediment | place: Rifle, Colorado... | reverse complement strand
GCCCAGAAATTAATCAAAGCCATCAATTCGCGGCGAACTGTTACTCTGGCTCGGTTTATCACCGCGCTCTCAATCCCGCAAGTGGGGGAGGAAACGGCGGAAGATTTGGCCAATCACTTCGGCACTCTAAACAAATTAATGATAGCGAAACAGGGGAATTTGGCCGAGATTAACGGCGTGGGTGAAGTGGTGGCGGAAAAAATCAGTGAATTTTTCGCCAATCGTGGTAATCAAAAAATAATTACTGATTTGTTGAACGAAGTGAAAATTTTACCCGTCAAACTCAAAGCTAAGCCAACCGGCAAATTAGCCGGCCAAACTTTTGTTTTAACCGGCACACTCGCCAACTTGACTCGCGATGAGGCGAAGAAGCGAATTAAAGAAGCGGGTGGGGAGGTCCACAGTAGCGTCTCGGCTCAAACCAACTTTGTAGTCGCTGGCGAGAAGCCGGGCAGCAAATATGCTCAAGCCCAAGAGCTGGGCGTGCCAATCCTCTCGGAAACCGAGTTTCTCAAGCTTATAAAATAGTGCTAAAATAGGGCCATGATTAGCAAAGAAGAGGTAGCCAAGCTGGCCGGGTTGGCTCGGCTTAAGGTGCCGGCCGGGGAGCTAGATAAACTGGCCAAAGACTTGGAGGCGATTTTGGGCTATGTCTCGGAGCTTAAAAGCGCGCCAATTGGCAATCTGCCGCCAGAAAAATATGAATTGAAGAATGTTCTCCGGCCGGATGAGAAGCCTCACGAGCCGGGGCTTTATACTGATGATTTATTGGCTCAAGTTGATAAAACAATCAAGGGTTATGTATCAGTCAAGCCGATTTTGAATAAAGAATAGTTTATGGCAATCAATCTTGAGACTTTGACGATTAAGGAAGCGGCCGCCGCCATGCGGGCGGGCGAATTCTCGGCGCGCGAGTTGACTCAGGCTTATTTGGACGCGATTGCCGAGCGCAACCCAATCCTCAATGCTTATTTGGAAGTGTTTGATGATTGTTTAGAACAGGCGGATAAAATTGATGCGAAAAGGCAGGCCGGCGAAGAATTAGGCGAGCTGGCCGGTATCCCGATGGCGATTAAAGATAACATTTTAATCAAAGGGCGGAAGTGCTCGTCAGCCTCCAAGTTGCTTGAGAATTATATCGCGACTTACGACGCGTTTGTGATTGAGAAACTGAAGACGGCGGGAGTAGTGTTTTTAGGTCGGACTAATATGGACGAGTTTGCGATGGGTGGCTCAACCGAGAACTCGGCTTTCGGTCCGACCAAGAATCCGCACGACCCCGAGCGAGTGCCGGGCGGCAGCTCCGGCGGTTCGGCCGCCGCTGTGGGCGGCAACCTCGCCTTGGCGGCCCTCGGCTCGGATACCGGCGGTTCCATCCGCGAGCCGGCCAGCTTCTGCGGCGTGGTCGGTCTTAAACCCACTTATGGCGCGGTCTCGCGCCGCGGAGTGATGGCGATGGCTTCCTCACTCGACCAAGTTGGCCCGATTGCCAAAACGATTGATGATGCCAAGCTTGTTTTCGACATCATCAGGGGTAAAGACGATTTGGATGCCACTAGCTGGTCGTCTGATTCTGTTCCGGATAAAAATCAAGTTAAAACTAAAATGAAGATTGGCGTGCCGCGCGAGTTTGTCTCGGCTGGTCTTGACCCGGAAGTGGCGGCCAATTTTGAGGCCACTTTGGCCAAACTCAAGACTGCCGGCCACGAGGTAGTTGATATTGAATTGCCGTCGTTTAGATACGCTCTCGCTTGTTATTATGTGTTGATGCCGGCCGAAGCCAGCACCAATTTGGCTCGCTTTGATGGTTTGCGTTATGGGACCAAGCAAGTCGGCGCGGATCTCTTGGGCGATTATCAAGAGACGCGTGGCACTGGTTTTGGCCCCGAGGTCAGACGGCGAATTATCCTCGGTACTTATGTGCTCTCGGCCGGCTACGCCGACGAGTTTTATTATCAAGCGGTGGCCGTCCAGCGTTTGATTAAGGCGGATTATGCGCGGGTGTTTAAGGAGGTGGACGTGATCGCCACTCCCACCGCGCCCGGCCCGGCGTTTAAAATCGGCGAGAAGATTGGCGATCCGCTCGCTATGTATTTGGAAGACATTTTTACCGTGCCGGTTAATATCGGCGGGGTGCCGGCCGTCTCGGTGCCGAGCGGGCAAACAACATCCGGCTTGCCGCTTGGCGTCCAGTTGACCGCCGGTGCCAAGCAGGAAGAGATTTTATTCGCTTTAGGCCGGGCAATGGCCGCTTGATTATGGGGGGTCACGCCGATGCCATCATTATTCTCGCCTTAGTCATTTTTCTGGCGATTGTGGCGGGCAATTTTTCCCTTAGTTTGTATGATGTCAACTTCCTCAATCTGGAGTATTTCTTCAATCGGATTTATCAGTTCATTACCGGCGGGACAACCGGTGCCAATTTTGACCTCCTTGACTCTTTAATCAAGGGGATTATTTGGTCGGTCTTGGTTTCTATTTTGCTGATTATCGGCATGATTTATTTTATTTCTCGGATTAGAGATATTAGGCGAGAGGAGAAGATTAAGTTCGCGAGCGTTTTGCCCAGCGACTTGGAGGCTAAGACCTATCGCAATGAGCAATGGGGTAACTTGCTCAAATATCTGGAATCGGAAAACTCATCAGATTGGAAGCTGGCGATTCTTGAGGCGGATAAACTGCTTGATAAGATGGTGGAGAAGATGGGTTACCCGGGCGCCAATTTGGGCGAGCGCTTGCGAGTGATTGAGCTGTCTGACTTCCTCACCCTTCAAGAGGCTTGGGAGGCTCATAAAATAAGAAATCGGATCGCTCATGAGGCCCAGTATCAATTGACGGAACGCGAGGCCAGGAAGGCAATTGGTTTATATGAAAAGGTCTTCCGCGAGTTCCATTATATTTAAGCACTTCACATCGGCGATTGGTTATGGTAAGATACCGATAATCGCGGGGAGGAGTAACGGTTGCTCGGGAGGCTCATAACCTCCAGGTAGTGGGTTCAATTCCCACCCCCGCAACCACGTAAAACACAAAAGGGCAATATCCAAAAAGATATTGCCCTTTTGTGTCACGTGGCTTGCGCCAGCAAAATACGTTTAGAGGGTTGATTTTTTGCGTTTTTTGTGGATAAATTGCAATGTTTGGACTGTTGTTTTGCCGGGGTAGCTCAGTGGTTAGAGCGAGCGTTTCATAAGCGCTAGGCCGTGAGTTCAACTCTCACCCTCGGCACAAAGCGGCAAGATTGAACCCCGGGCCGTTTTAGGTTAGGATAAGCAAGAATTGCCAATGCAGACGTAGCTCAACTGGTTAGAGCACCCGCCTGTCACGCGGGAGGTTGAGGGTTCAAGTCCCTTCGTCTGCGCCCAGAACCAGAGCAAAGTTCGGTTTTGATTGCCAAGATAGCTCAGTTGGTAGAGCACCCCCATGGTAAGGGGGAGGTCCCGGGTTCGACCCCCGGTCTTGGCTCCGAGATAATCGCCACCTTAGCTCAGCCCCGACGTTCGCCTCGGGCGGAGTCGGGGAGCCGACCTCGCTTTCGAGCGTCGGCTTTGGTAGAGTAAAATAATATTAGTTGCCACCTTAGCTCAGTTGGTAGAGCGACGCACTCGTAACGCGTAGGTCCCCAGTTCAATCCTGGGAGGTGGCTCCAGCTTCGGACAAGTTCAACCCACGTGGCGGGGCTCGTTCAAGACGGGCAATTTGTTCTTCAGCGCGAGATGTCTTGTATCTCCTTGGCGATTATTTCTTCCGCTTCTTCAAGTTTTTGTTCAAATTGTTCCAAAAACTCCACTTCTTCCTTTGTTAGTTTTCTTTTGACCTTTTTAAGCCGCGCCACATGATTGGCGACGCCGTCGCGAAGAATCTTGAAGGCCTTTTCTGATACCTTTTCTGCTTCCCGCGCCTCGCGCCGCATACGCGCAATTGTGCGAGGAATTCTGAACCAGAGACGAATACCAACCCATGCGAGCGCGCCAAGCGCCAAGAGAGCGAGAATGGCGGCAGAGAGATACTTCAAAATAACTTCTATGAGGCCAGAGATGAACTCCGATCGAACCGAAATGGTGAGCGGGGCCGTTTCAACACTTTTCGCTCCCCGTTCATCGGTTACGCGCGCAGTGAATGTGTACACACTGGAATCAAGACGCTTTGAGACAACAAGCACGAAGTCACCAGAAATGTCACTTTTGGTGTTTTCTTCCGAGATCAATCTTTCGCCTTCGCGGATGTACACGTTGACATGAGAGTTAGGGTAGGTTGTTCCTCGGATTTTTATCGTATCTCCTACATCAATCGTCTCCGGATAATAAGTGATTATTGGCATATCAATACCCTCTATCGTAAACTCCGCCGATGCGCGGCGTATGTTTCCGGCTTTGTCAATAGCAAAAACGAACAGGGTATGTTTACCCGGGAGTTGAGGGGTGAGGAGGTATGGATTAGATGCTGTGTCCGGGGCAATTTTGGGTAGCTCCTCATCATCCCCGATTTTTATGTCGTAGTGGCTTATTCCCGATTCATTATCAATCGTGTTGAAGAAAACGACCGGTTGGGGCGCAAAGCCCTTATTGCCATGCGGGAAAGTTATGGAAAATGGCTTCGGCGGCGTGGTGTCAATGTTCACGCGATAGCGCGAGACCACGCTCCATCCGGCGGCCGTGCGAACTTGGAGCGTGAAGTAATAAGTACCGTCCGGAAGTTCGTTAACTTTCTTTTTAGCTATTGGCGGGATGTAGGACACGGACGGGTTGCTTGTGGAAGATTTGCCAATGAGCGTGCGGACTTCAAGCGCGCCCGGTGGTAATTCCCACAAAAACTCCGGTGTATTATTCGCATACCATTTCGTCTGGTCCGGATGGTTGGTGGAGGTGATGTCAAACGCGTTCACGGAGGTAACTGGCGTTTCCGCTTGTGGCGGAGGCGGTGTTTCCTCGGCCCTTGTGAGGGTGAAGAGCGCGACCTCGGTTCCATTTAAAACATTTGTACCATAGCCATCATTTGCCCTTACCGCTGATGAAGAGAAAACTAGTGAAGCTAAACCGGTATTACGAACTCTAAAAGTAATATTGAGAAGCTTTCCCGTACTGCCATTAAACCCGGGTGTAGGCAATCCGCCATTGAAAGAAATCGTTCCGGCGCTATTGGAAAAAGCCGGTTCTTCAACCCAGAGAGAGAAAATGGAGCTTGATTTGCTTACTGAAATAACCTCCAAAAGGCCGGCGGGAAAATTAATTACCGCGTCAGCGTTATTAATCGCTTGTCCTTGGGTATTTAAAAGAATGCTTGTCGTCAAGATATTGCCAACAGTAAAATTACCGGAGGACGGGCTGAAAGAGAGCGTCGCGGCTTCAGCTTTGGGCGCGAAAGAAAAAATAAAAAAACAGAGAAAAATCAGTGCATATTTTTTATTTTTGAGTGAGATCATTTTTCTTTCTTTTTTTAAGAATGAATCTAAGAGCAATAAGAAGAAGTAGTACACATAGAGCAATGATAATAAGATTGAAATAAGAATATTTGACAGGTTCTTCCAGATCAACAGTGACGTTATATATAGATTCTCTCGCATTACCAGCTAAGTCATAAGCAATAACCGTCACCTTTACCGGTTTATTTTGTTCTTGCAAAATATAAGTACCGTCACTGCGAACCGGAGGCAGACCACCCTCGGTTACTTCATAGTACGCGATACCTGATTGGGTATCCGTAGTGTTGAAGGATAAAAACTTTTTACCGTCAAAAACCGATCCTTCTTGCCCCAAATAAATTTCAAAAGGTTCGGGCGGCGTCTTATCATTTGAAGTTAAATTATTCCAATCATCAACCGACCGCGAGTCTGATTTTTTAGGCAAGATATCGATGACTAAATTTTTAACCCTGACCTCATCTTTGGTCCCCTGGCCGTCATTTAGATAAACAGAAAAATTATCAGGGGTCAGAGTGACTCGGCCTACTTTCTGCAATTTCAAGACAATGTTGAAAATAACCGCGTCTTTGGAGTTAAAACCAAGAGGGGACCCCCCAGCAAAAGAAATGCTGGTATTGTTCTCCGATGGCAAAGGGTTGAGAGGCCAAAGAGAAAATTTGGAACCCGCTGTATTGATATCAACTAAAGAAACTGACTCGGCTGCATAGTCCAGCACCACCCTGCCTTCAACCGCATTGATGTTTTTATTTTCAGAATCAACCCGGACACTAAACATTATAGTATCCCCAACAAAAAAATCTGGATGACTTGTGTCGGTGTAAACACTAGAAGCAAAAACTAAGCCCGGCAAAAATATTATGCTAAATACCAGAATGGAGAGATGAATTTTTTTGTTAAATAATTTGTTCATGATTATTTTTTCCACTGATATAGCAAGATTGAGAAGTCGACTGAGTTAACTTTGTTATCTTTATTTATATCAACATAAGGATTTTTAAACGGTGGCAGTTTTTGCCAGAAGGCGAGCAAGATGGAGAAATCAACAGAATTTATTTTACCATCGCCATTAAAATCAGCTCCATTATAAGAACTTGTGGTGGCGCCTCCACCACCACCGCCACCACCTCCTCCACCACCGCCACCGGGAGGTGGAGTAACAATGCCAGATTCAGCTATAAATTGTTCCGTTGCTGCCGCCCAGTTAGTTTCAGCTAACGCTCGCGCCCTCACTTTGAACCAATACGTTCCTGCTGTTGGCACGTCATCCAAAGAAAGCGGCAGGTCTGTAAAGCTTCCGGCATGTATGTAGGCCGTAGCTGATCCAGAATCTATATCATCGTCTCCACCGCACAAATTATCTTGACTGCTGACAATACAGTACACATAGTAAAAGTCGCTCGCCGCCGTTCCCATGTTGTCAATTCTCACGTTGGCAGTTATGGTCGGTATAATCTTGTCGGTGATTTCGATTATTGAAACGTCAGCTGGCGAGCTGGAAAGACTCCAATAATCGTTTACTCTAACCGTTTCCCCATTAACGACGACAGAAACTACTGTCTCCCAAACACCACCGATGGAGCTACCGCCAATACTATAACTATAACTGTAAGTTCCGGCTGAGTCTTTGGTCATAACCCCGGCTGGGACCTGGACCGTTCCGGCAGGGTCAGTAATAACCACTGTGGGCAGGGAATCGGCATCCGTTGGAATAGTTGCATAATTTAGGACCTGCAATTTTGCTTTATAAGCGGTGTTGACCGTAGTTTCCCCAAAGTCGGACAGTGTCACCGTCCAGCCGTTTTGAATTTCGGAAGTCAAGGCCGATGTTCCCGCAGTAATGGCTGAAGCGAGAGAGCTCGTCGCTGTTTGTACATCGGCGAGAGTAGCCAAGGAACCTGAATCAAGATCGGCGCCGGTCAGGGTTCTGGTAGTAGCATTGCCCCATATCGCAGTTATTAAACGATTATTAGTATCGGCGAGGTAAGTCCACACGGCGGCCGGAATGGAGGTGATAGATGAGAGTATCTGAGAGACGATAGATGAGGAGGCGGTATCGGATACAAGATCAGTGTGAGCGTTTATGACTGCCGCCAGAGAAGATGTCGCTACGGTCAAACTTTCATCAACTACTTCTTTAATTGTGCTGGTTGAAACTACCGACCAATCAATGATAAAACTTTTATCCACTTTGACCAAGTCTCCCCCTTGCGCAGTCCCGCAAATCATGACTGACGGCCAAACACCAGAAGGAGCATTTGCTGCCGTTGTATAATTGTAGTAATGCCAGCCATCATCATTGGCTATCATGAGGGTGGTTGATGCCACTATCTCCGCATTAAGAGGGTCGGTTATTCCGATAGTGCAATCTGTCGTCGTTGCCACAAAATCGTCATCAAAGACGAATTCGCCCAAAGTGACGGTGTCGCCGGGGGCGAATTTTTGATAATTATTAGCAGACGTGACAAAAATTGGGAAAAAACCGAAAAATACCAACCAGCAAAATAAAAAACAATGAAAATAGGGTGGGTAATTCTTCATGAAAATTCCTCCTCTACTACTAGTTCCTGATAGTAAAATCATATCACACACCTAAGACTTTCCACAATAGAAATTAACACTTGCCGTGATAAAATTGATATAATTAAAGGCGACGGATTTATAGATATGTTTTTACCAAATACAGATTCTTTTGTATTAATCCGAAGGCCAGTCATCAAGCCAAGTTTTCCTGTATTTTTACCAAATACAGATTCTTTTGTATTGGTACGAAGAATGGTTGTTGAGCCTAGTTTTCCATCTGGGGCAGTAAACTCCCGTTCTGCTATAGCAGTTATAGCAGTTCCCACACCGGTTTTAGAAGAAGCAAGTGTGGGGACTGTTCCTCAATCAACAGATTCGGGACAACTCAAAATTAAGGATCAGGGTAAACGCAACTTTCTGAAAGTGGCGAGCATTGCTGGCGCCGGTCTTATCGTTTCCCAACTCTCACCCAAAAAAGCTCAGGCTTTCATAATGGGCAGTTCGCCGACGACGGGGGTAGTCGGTGTCAAAGATGCCACTAACGCCAGAATAAATCCCGCCACCGAAGAAACCGTTTCTACGCTCGCCACCGAAGCAACGGCCGCATCGCTTCTCAAGACCTCTGACCTGACTTTTGATACCGGTTCTTTGCAAGTCAAAGTCACTTCTTTGCCAAGTGAGGGAAGCAGTTTTAGTGATTCGGGAGATGTGGCCAAAAGCGGTTTAGTGGATGGTGACCGACATGTTCAGGTAGATGTCTTGAGCTCGGAGCTACCAACATCGGCTTCGACCGAGACGACGCTCCAAACAATTGCTTTTGGCGGTTTTAAATATACTCTGCGCATGGCAACGGTTGGTGATATTGATTACGTGGGGGAAGCAGCAATTGGGTCAGCCACTGCTGCCGAGGCATGGCGGATAAAGAGGATCGACAGTACTTCAGGCGTAGTTATCCAGTGGGCCGGTGATGACGTAGGGAGCGCGGGAACTTTTGATCAAGTGTGGAACAATCGTGCTACTCTGGATTATTTTTGATAGTATGGCGAGGATATCCACAGCATAAAACTGTAGACGACGAATCATTGGTACACCGTGCTACACTGTGTAGTAAGATCACACTACAAAGTTAGAAAAAATATTATTATTAAAATCTAAAAATATATGGCGTTAGATTCAACTAAGTGGCAAGTGCAGACGGGCAAAGCAATTCGCTACATCGGTGGCGACCACGGCACTGCGACTACGAACTATGTGACCGTTCTCGAACTCCACCGATGGCTCCAAGACCTCGCCGATGAAGCTTCGGTCCAAAACGACGACTATCTGGACATCACGACAGTCAACCCGTCGGACAAGAAGTTCGACACCATCATCACCCTCACCAACAGCTATACCCTCGACGACGCCTATACTACTCCGGCATCGGAGTTTATTTACGGTGGCTCCATTCTTCAGGGTTCGGGTGCAACAGAAACTATTTACGACGGTATTCGCGTCGTGGCCCCACGAGGCGTGTATGTTAACGTCATTCAAGACAATGCAGTCTTAACAAACAATTTTTGGAACAGCGTACCCAGTTCTTCAAAGACGAATTCTACAGCGACGGCCTCCGGGATAAATAGCAGCGGACAGAAAGTGTTGAATGTAACAGACGGTACCTTATTTGAAGCCGGCGACACAATCATGATCGGTACAGTGGTTGATGAGGAGTATGTGGTTGACTCAGTCTCCACCAATGCACTTACCCTGACCGAGAATCTTATTACAGCAGCCTCCAGCAGTGAGATAATCTATTTCTCAACGCGCGGTATTAACCCCGACGCTGCCAACGGTGTGGCCATGCAGTTTATGGTTAAGGTTAAGGATACCGGCACTGTTACGGATAACGGCGCGCTTTTGTTCACGACTCGCGAGTGGTTCAGGAGCTACTCCGAGTTCCGTATTCCTTCTACAGGCCGAGGAGTAAACGTAGTGCCTCTTACCTATGTATCTGACCTCAACAACACAACGGCTATTGCTTCTTTAACATCAGCTCCGTTCTCTGGAATTTCGAACGTAACTTATGGCTGGAACGAAATTGATGTCAACCAAGATACGACGCTCGAAGAGTATTACTCGGAATGGGATCGTGGCTCAGCCACCATCAACCAGTTCTACGAGAGGATGAAGTACATCACTCGCCGTGGCGAGACTACCACTCAGTATGGTATTGCAGGACAGCTCTTGCGAGGTATCACTCACCAAGTTGCTGTTAGTGCACAGGGTGTAACTGATTGGAGCACAAACGGGTATGAGGCGGTATCATGGGGCTCTGGTGCTACCGCCGGTACAGGGCAGATGCTCGCGGTAGATGATCTCAACGCTGCTACTACTCTGTGGATTCAGCTTCTCACGGGCGTTGCGCCCGCCAGCGGCGCGATCACAGGCGCGGGGGGAGCTTCGGCAACTATAGGCACAGTAACGGAACGAACCACTTCCACGCCATTCTGCGGTGCCTCAACCGGCTCATCTCTCGTGGGTGCTTACGGATTTTCTCTGGAATATGCTGACCTTGCGGTTAACGATAAAATTCAAGCTCTTGACGGTATAACTCGTCAGCCACCGAACAATGTGACCTTCACTGTTGCAGGTGTAAAACACGACTGGCGCGTACTGGTCGGCCCGGAAGACGGTTCTGCCGGCCTGCTCTACACGCAACTCTCCAATACCAATCTACTAAGTACTGGAACAGAAGCAACCGTAGAGGTAGACGAGCCAATTCCTGCCAATACTCCGTCAAGTGGAAATCTTCGCATACAGAGAAATAACGGGAGTTATACCCTTCACACATATAGTTCGGTGAACACAAGCACACAAGTATTTACTTTCACTACCCCACAAGACTTCAGCACAGGAGGAGCAACATTCAATGCCGCAATAGGAGCAAACATTTTTATCAGCTACATTGATGCTACTGTGGTCGGCCCAACTGTCTTGGCGACGAATCTTGTATCAGGCATATTGTATGAGATTAAGACGGTGGGGACTACGGACTTTACACTGTTAGGAGCAAGCGCCAACACGATTGGTGTTCAGTTTACAGCGAATGGTACTGGTACTGGTACTGGTGATGTGTATCAGGTTAACACAACTACTACCTATAACACCATTCAGACCGCGACGCAGACGCTCTTTATTGAAGCGCGCTACGGCGGAACGGGGCCAGGCTATACTGACTCAATCAAACCGGCTAAAACCACAGGTACATTGAATTCTACGGGTGGTTCGGCTACCATTTCGGCCGTTTCTGACGCATAAAATTTATGAAAGAAATAACAACGAAAATAGTCAAGTGTGGTGAGTGTAATAAATTTTTCGGGTGGACGGAAACAGACCCCAAGTGTCGCTTCTGTCACGCTGTGTATGGTGAAGTTGAAAAAGAAACTGAAGAGGAAGAAGTAGTTAGTGTTGAAGAAAAACCCAACGACCTGCCTGTGCAGACAGGGAAAAAAGGGACTACAAAAACCAAAAAAGAAACTTTCAAAATATGGAGGGATAATTAAAAATGGAGATTTTAATGGCGTGAGGATCGTAGTTATCGCGGAAATTAAGTAGCAAAGAGTTAACTAGAATACACCCTAAAACTAAGATGGGTGCTGTGTTATAATAAAAATTATGGCCGTACCAGTTTATGCAACCGAATTAACCGACATTACCACCGACAGTGATGCCTTTACTACGGTTGCTGGTGGTGGTGCACTTACCACCAACGAGACAGACTTCTATATTCAAGGCTCCAACTGCCTGTCAAAGGCGACTCAGGCATCTTGGGACAACAACACATACGGTGGTGCGCTTCACGATGACGGGGCCAACCGAACGATCCCAACGAACGGTGCAGTTTTCGCCTGGATTTACTGGTGGGGCCCGAACGTCCTGGCGACTGAGGCCAATGGAGGTTTCGCACTAGCTATCGGCAATCTAACTACCGCCTACAAGACGTTTGAGGTTCGTGGCTCTGACAACTGGGAGTTCGGCGGCTGGGAGTGTGTGCCCGTGGACCCCAACACGTTCTGGGCTTCCCCGCATCGAACGGTAGGGGCACCCGATGGGACCTACCGATGGTTCGGGGCTGAGGCCCGCGTTGCTTCAGCAACCAACATCGCTAAGGGCAACCCGTTCGGCCTCGATGCGATCCGCTATGGGCGCGGCGAGTTGCGTTGTACAGACGGCGATGTGACAAACGGGTACGCCTCGTTCGGAGGATCATCGCCGGACACGGGTGCTGCTGCGTGGGATAATGCCGTCGCGCGACGCTACGGCCTGCTTACTCCGCGTAACGGAGCGTACTTCCAGCAGGGACTCTTCATAATGGGACTGGCTGGCACGGCTGTGGACTTTCGTGATTCTAACCGAGTCATCTTCATTCAAAACACGAAGAAGGTTACCTCGCTGTTCAATGGATTTGAAATCCGTAACGCTTCGTCCCGCGTGGATTGGACAAACATTAGCGTGCAGGCGCTAGGGACCGTTAGCCGTGGTTATTTCACGGTAGTCGATAATGCTGATGTAAACCTAGACACCTGCACCTTTACTGATATGGACACCTTTACATTCTTGGCTGCTACTGCAGCACTCAGCTGCACTTTCCGACGCTGCAACGCTGTGACAGCCACAGGATCGGATCTACGTGGGAGTGGTTTCCGCACACCGACAGTGGCAGCAGATGCCTCGGGTTTGGTATGGACAGATGCGACCGAAACAGATGGCCTGTTGGATAACGCAACATTCTCGAAGGGTACGAACGACCACCATGCAGTCTCCTTTGCCAGTACCACGACGGATGTGGACTACACGCTGCGCAACATTGACTTCTCTGGGTTCAACGCCACCCCAGCTTCGAATGATTCAGCCATATATGTCGCTGCCACGACTGGCACAATAACTATCTACCTTATCGGCTGTACTGGTAACATCACTGCCAAGAGCGCAGGAGCTGCGGTTACCTTCATCTCCGACCCTGTCACTGTGACGGTCACAACAAAAGATGTTGATGGGGCTGTGATAGGAAGTGCAAATGTGTTTCTCAAGGCAGCGAGTGGTGGAAGTGGAATTCTCCCCGTGAGCGCCACTGTAAATACCATCACTCGCATAAGCACAACCGCCACCGCAACACATGCCGCTGTGCATAATATGAGCACAGGGGATAAGGTATATATACAGGGCGCAAATCAAGATGTGTACAACGGGGTGTTTACTATTACTGTTACTACCACAACTGCGTATACTTACACCATTGCATCAGACCCCGGGACAAATGCTACGGGCACATTAACTGCTACTTTCGTCTTCCTCAAAGATACAACCAATGCCGGTACCGGAGTACTATCCATGAGCCGTGTTGTTGCCGCAGACCAAAATGTTATCGGCTGGGCAAGGAAATCGTCCAACCCGTACTATAAAGAAGGAATCATCAGCGGGACAGTTTCATCAAGTGGGGACACAACATTTAGCCCGGTTTTAATTAGCGACGATTAATATGGCTATAACTATTGACTGGGCGACAAAAGTAATATTTATACCCCAAAATTATCTTACCGACTTGGGCGGGAATATTTACGAACTTAATGTAAACACCTTTCGTCTTGATCTTAGAGATATTGAAGATAACGAAGAGGGCATACCTTTCCAATATACCCATATCCACAATACCGAGGTGACGCTTGGGGGACTGACCCTTTCTCGAGTGGTTGAGATTATTGCCCCGTATACAGTTACCTTTGAAGATGGCCAATACGCCGTCAATCTGGTGGGCGCTAACAACAATATTGCCGATAGGACCAATGTTAATCAGGTATCGGTCCGGTCCAGCAACTCCGCGGGTATGGTTACGGTAAGTGGCAGTGGTAGTGGTGGTGGCTTAACCGCAGAAGAACACGACCAGCTCATGAAGACACTCACCGTGGCCAAATTTTTGGGATTGAAATAAATTCTCGTGTTATAATGTTAGTATGAAAATAGCTGACCTTATCCAGCTACTTAGCAATAGATTAAGAGAATTTACCCTTTCCAGAGATTACGCCAGAATGAGCGGCGATTTGGAAAGAATGAATGTTGCTGATAAAGAGATAATTGCCTTGGAAGATACCCTGTATCAATTAAATTTATTAGTGGACACCTCCAAATCTGCCGCTCTCCGAGAGACCACACTGGCGGAAGTTATAACCGATGGTTCAATCGCTGTTTTGGGTGAATATGATATCACCAGTTATGCTACTGATCCGGAGCACGAAGAAAAAATAATGAATATTTTGAGCAAGATGGGAGTGATGGATACGGTTGAGAAAATCGATGATTATATCAGGAGTAAAGCTCTAGGTAGCCCGGTTACAGGAGAAATGGTTATGAGTGCCTCTCTCGCCTACATCGTAGACGCGAGACTCATGATGGCTATTATGGAACAGGATTCGCACTTCGGCACCGCTGGTGTAGCGGTCAGTACTCTCAATCCGGGCAATGTTGGCAATGATGATGATGGTAACACACGCACTTACGAATCATGGCAGGAGGGTGTGACCGCGGTAGCCGAGTGGCTTAATAGACATCGTGGATCAACAATTGTTCCCGAAATTCCTGAAGAAACTGTTTTTGAACCCACTGCTACCTCAACACCAATAATTACTACTTCGACAACGACCACTATTACTACTATACCAATCACTTCCACCACCACGCCGGTGACTGCCACCTCAACCCCAATCACTGCCACCTCAACACCACCTACCGCCACCACCACGCCGGTGACTGCCACTTCGACACCAAGTACTTCTACTTCAACACCAACAACTTCCATCCCAACAACGACCGCTACTTCCACAAATCCGATAAGCTCCCAGTCAACGCCCACGGCTTCCACCTCCACTGAAGCTACAGCGGACGAAGAATGGCAAACCACTACAGCAGAGGAAACAGTCACTTCGACAAGCTCAGGGCAAGCCACCACTACAGCTAATTGACCACGATGGAAGAACTCAATAAAAACATAGAAAAGTTTCTTCCATATTTGGAAGATCTACGTGGTCGATTATTTCGCGGGGTAATCATATTCGCCATATTCTTCGTGGTCGGTTTTTTCTTTACCGGAGCGATTTTGAAAAAAATATTGGACCTTATCCACCTTGATGAAGTCACCATCGCCACTTCTTCACCGTTTCAATTTATCGATGTAGCGATGAATTTCGGATTTTTCGTGGCGATTATAATTTGTATTCCGTATATAATTTATAGTTTTTATATCTTCATAATACCCGCCTTAACTAAAACCGAGCAAATAAAATTATTGAGATCTATCCCTTTAAGCATTGGCCTTTTTATCTTCGGATTTTTTTATGGGTTTTTTATTCTTAACTATGCTTTAGGATTATTGGCTTCTATCAACACTAATTTAGGGATTGCTAATTATTGGAATATCGGTCAATTTTTGTCGCAAATATTTATCACCTCCGCGTTGTTGGGGTTAGTTTTTCAGTTTCCCCTCCTCTTGACTATACTTATAAAACTGCGTATAATTTCGTCCGAAACCCTTAAAAATCATAGGCGTTTAGCTTATTTTTTAATGATTTCTTTGGCCGCTTTACTTCCGCCAACGGATATCTTATCATTAGTTGCGATGGTATTGCCACTTGTGTTATTATACGAAGTGACAATATTATTAAATAACAAAAAATATTATGTTTGGACTAGGAACTAGTGAAATAATTATCGTGGCCGGTATCCTCGTTTTGCTTTTCGGTTCAAGAAAGGTTCCAGAACTTGCCCGAAGTATCGGTGAGACCATCAGAATCATCAGAAAGGGCTTTTTTTCAGATGAGGACGAAATAGACAAAAAAACTAAATAGTGTATCATTGGCTAAAAGGTCGATATCTTATTAAAATCTTATTAAATAACAAAAAATATCATGTTTGGACTAGGAACTACTGAAATAATTATCGTGGCCGGTATCCTCGTTTTGCTTTTCGGTTCAAAAAAGATCGCGGATCTTGCTCGCAGTGTCGCGGAAGCTGTTAAAATCCTCAGGGGTAGTTTTTCAGATGAAGACAAAAGGAAATAGACGAATTATCATTATGATAGCATTGCCACTTGCGTTGAAGTGACAATATTATTAAAATCTTATTAAATAACAAAAAATATCATGTTTGGACTAGGAACTACTGAAATAATTATCGTGGCCGGTATCCTCGTTTTGCTTTTCGGTTCAAAAAAGATCGCGGATCTTGCTCGCAGTGTCGCGGAAGCTGTTAAAATCCTCAGGGGTAGTTTTTCAGATGAAGACAAAAACAACAAAGACAAGACTTCTTAAGTTTTAATTAATGATGAAGAATTGGAGTCGCATTGTTTTGGTTGCTTTTGTGTTGCTCGGTGCGACTTTGTCGTTTGGCTATTGGTCGCTTAATCAGTTTGATACTGTTTTTGAAAACTTAAGCGCCTCTTATGTTGCAATTTCTCCACTTGTCCGTGAACTACCAACCACCGCTACCACCACGCCGGTGACTGCCACTTCGACAAGCTCAGGGCAAGCCACCTCAACCCCAATCACTGCTGAAGCATCCTCTACTCCTATTATTGTTCAAGATGACAAGATAGACCCAAATTTTAAGCTTGTTTTTTCACCAAAAGGGGATAGTGTTTATATTGGTTGCACCTACGAAATTTCCTGGTTAAACTCAACAACGATAAAGTCTCTAGAAGCCACTCTTATTGACGCTGGCACGCGCAAACCGGCCGGTCCCATAGCAAGTGGATTGGCCAAGGAAAATAATATAGAAGCTAATTCACAAAGTTTAAAATGGAAAGTGGGAGTAGTTTGGCCGGGTGAATATTTCATTTCAATATTAAATGTAAATGGCGTGGCCACAGATGAAAGAAGCCAAAAATTCAGAATAAACGTGATACCTAGAGAATTGAGTGAAAAAGAACAGAAAAACTTATGTGAAGAAACGGGTGGTAATTTATTTTGATTAACATTATTTTTGCTAAAGTAGGTTCTAGTGGAGTACAATAGTGGCTCATGGATGACCCCGAAAAGCGATTGGCGGAAATCGAGGCCGAGATGGCTCGGGCCGATTTTTGGACCAATAAGGATCGGGCACAGGAGCTGGTTCGGGAGCATACCGACCTCAAGGCGGAGATTGTCGGCCAGGGCAAGTATGATAAAAGCCACGCCATTCTCACTATTTTAGCCGGGGCCGGTGGCGATGACGCCGAGGATTTTGCCCAGATGCTCCTTGAGATGTATCGCAAATATGCCGAGCGGCAGGGCTGGGGACTTAAAATTATCCACCAAAATGAGAATGACCATGGCGGCTATCGCAATATTACTGTTCGGATTGAGGGTAGCGGGGCTTATGGTATACTAAAGAACGAGTCGGGAGTGCACCGGCTCGTCCGGTTGTCGCCCTTCAACGCCAAGAGTTTGCGTCATACCTCGTTTGCCTTGGTGGAGATTGTGCCCGAGTTGCCAGCAGTTCGCGAGTTGGCCATCCCGGAGCAGGAGCTTGAGTTTGAATTTAGTAAATCAAGCGGCCCCGGCGGTCAAAATGTGAACAAACGGGAGACGGCGGTACGAGTTATTCACAAACCGACCAATCTTTCGGCGATTGGCGAGAGCGAGCGCTCGCAGACTCAAAACAAAGAGCAAGCGCTCAAAATTTTGGCCGGCAAGCTTTACAAATGGAAAGAGCGGCAACGCCAGACCGAGGTTGAGGGGTTGCAAATTGCCAAGACCACCGACATTGAATGGGGTAATCAAATCCGTTCCTATGTTCTCCATCCATACAAGCTGGTCAAAGACCATCGCACTGGAGTGGAAGAGCGAGAGGCGGAGAAGGTGCTCGATGGTGAGCTTGACGAATTTATTGCCGCCGAATCTGCTCTATAAGCTATAAGCTACTCTATGATTTATTTCGATCAAGTATCTAAAATTTATCCTGGCGAGATGGTTGGCTTGGCCGACATTACCTTTGCGGTCGAGCCGGGCGAATTTGTCTCGG
>Ga0208958_1002081_pt1 | contig 17977 bp, 22 predicted proteins | sample RifOxyB1_FD_184032 | JGI IMG/M metagenome (GOLD analysis project Ga0208958, IMG submission 184032) | Soil microbial communities from Rifle, Colorado - Rifle Oxygen_injection B1 (SPAdes) | ecosystem: Environmental > Terrestrial > Deep subsurface > Rock core/Sediment | place: Rifle, Colorado... | reverse complement strand
AGTCACATAAAAATATTTTATAGGTTGGGTCTTGCAAAAGTAACTCCTCTTACATTAAATTGACTCTCTTTATTTAATGTAAGGAAGTACCTATGACAAGTTTTCAATGCACACCAAAACTTTTTTTCCTAGCTGTTTGGTTATTCTTGCTCAGTAGTGCTTGGGCTGAAACAACTTATAGCGTTAACAAAATCCTCAGTTTAAATATTTCCTCTTCAATTAATCCCGCCACCACCAATTACCTCGAAAGCGGTTTTAAATATGCCCATAAGAATAGTTATCAATTAATATTAATAAAAATGAATACTCCCGGTGGGCTGCTTACAACTACCAAACAAATACTCACGATGTTTGGCGAAAGCGATATTCCCATTGTAGTATGGGTGACACCTGAAGGTGCTTCGGCAACCAGTGCTGGAGCAATTATCGCAAGCGGGGCGCATCTCCTCTACATGAACGCTGGAACCAATATCGGTGCCGCAACTCCAATTACACTAGGTAAGGATATTGAACAAACAGACATGAAAAATAAGGCCATTAATGACTTGAAAGCTTTAGTTCAAAGTTTGGCCCAAACTCGAGGGAGAAGTGAAAAAGATTTTGGTTCGATGATAGAAGATGCAAAATCTTTTAAAGCACAAGACGCTTTAAATAATCGTTTAATTAATGGGATGGTCCATAACGAAAATGAATTATTCCAATCCATTAACCAACAAAAAATAAAAGTCAAAAACCAAGATCTCATGCTGGTACTCAACAATCCCAAACTTGACGAATACGAAATGGATCTGGGACAAAAATTACTCAACATATTGTCAAATCCAAGCCTTACTTACATTCTCTTTTTAATTGGAGCCGCTTTGATCTACTTGGAATTTCAGGCTCCTGGTGGGTATGTAGCCGGAGGTCTGGGTTTTATATGTGTTATCCTTTCAGGTATTGGCTTCCATCTACTACCATTAAATTTTGGTGCGCTTGGATTAATTTTTCTGGCATTCATTCTATTTATTCTAGAAGCCTTTATCACCAGCTTCGGACTTATTGCCCTGGCTGGGTTTATATCACTTACGATTGGATCATTATTTCTTTTTCGGACTGATGATGCCTACTTACATTTTAGTAAAATGGCGATGTTTTCATCCATTTTCTCCGTTGGAACCTTTTTATTAATTATTTTATATATGTTTGTTAAAGCGATGAAAGTTAGTGATGCTACGTCTTTTCATAGTTTAAAAGGTAGTATTGGTAAGGTCACCCAAATAATTGATACCACCGGTACAGAAAAAATATATTATATTAAAGTTAAGGGAGAAATCTGGAAGGCAAAATCCCTTGATGACATACCGGTGAATACTCCCTGCCTAGTTTTGGATAAAAATGACAACGAAATGATTCTTAATATAAAAAGAAACTAAGGAGCACTTATGTTTGGAAGCACTTTTATACCGTTTATAGTTATTTTATTTATTTTACTTGCTAACATGATCAAAATTGTCAATCAGTATGAACGTATTGTGATTTTTACGCTTGGAAAATTTACTGGCGTTAAAGGCCCAGGCCTTATCATCATCATTCCGTTGATACAAAAAATCCGCAAAGTGGATATTCGAACTTTGACCATGGATATTCCCCCGCAGGATATTATTTCTAAAGACAATGTTACCCTTAAAGTTAATGGCGTAGCCTATTTCAGAGTGGAAGCACCGGCTAAAGCCATTATTGAAGTTGAGGATTATTTGATGGCCACGGGACAGATTGCCCAAACCACCCTGCGTTCGGTTATCGGTCAGTTTGAGCTAGATGAAATCTTATCGCAAAGAGATACTATCAACCACAAGTTGCAATCAATCATTGACGACCAAACCGAACCTTGGGGTATCAAGGTCTCTGCAGTGGAAGTCAAGGCCATAGATCTTCCCATAGAAATGCAACGTGCCATGGCCAAACAGGCCCAAGCCGAAAGAGAAAAAAGGGCCAAAGTCATATCTGCTGAAGGTGAATTAGTGGCTTCTGAAAAACTAGCTAAAGCTGCTGCTATTTTAGATCAAAACAAAAATGCCATCATTCTAAGATATCTAGACACCATGAAGGAAATCTCCAGCGGGGAAGGCAGATCCACCACCTTTTTCCCACTTCCTATCGATTTTTTAAATACCGTTAAAGACAACTTAAAATAGTATTTATGGGTGACAAAAATTTATTTTTTGTCACCTTTTTTCTTAGGTGAAGCCAGTTTTCTTTCTATTTTTTGTAACTCAAATTCATTTTCTTTAATCTGTTTTGCTTGTCTCTTGATCACTTCCAACATCGGAGCAATTAAATTAGCATACTGTACCGTTAAGCCACTTCCCGTCTGATCAACCAACTCCGGGTAATATTTTTGAACTTCCTGGGCCACTAATCCTAAACTTTTTTCGCCACTATCTTTCCAATTAAAACTCACCCCTCGCAAACTTAAAATTCTATTAGCTTCAATTTCGCTGAGTACCTTAATATTCTTTTTTTCCTTTTGATCAGAAACGTGATTATACTTGGTTGCAGAAACTTCATTAGCTGAAGCAGAACCTTTCACAAATATTTTAGTGACATTATTAATTTGGCCGCCGTCAAAAGTTACTGGCCCGACACCAGGGGCCCTGCCTACATAATCAAAAGTCATTTTACCTCTAACGTCCACAGCACCTTCTGCTTTAAGCGAATAAGGACGAGCGGGGATCGTTCCTCCCATGGTGGCGGAATTAGCGGCAGTAAATGTTTTAACATTTATACTTTTACACAAATCATTATCAGAAAAATCCAAGATCCCACCCAATGCATTACAAAGATCTTCTAAATTATTTGAGTTTTCCGATACACACCTTAAAAGCTTGACTCCAGTCCCATCCACAATAAATTTTACAGGTAGCAACCTGGTAGCTTCAGTATCTTTATTACTACCACCACCTTTCTTTTCAAATGTTACAAATAAATTTGTAAAATGCAAATTACTGCCTACTGGTTTATTTATCACTTGTCCGAGCTTCATTTCTTTAATCGTAACTTGTCCAATTCCCCCAGTCCCTATTGAGCCGTACTTATCATTGACTTTGAAAAGTTCAGTAAGTCCTCCGTTGATGTCCTTTCTTAGAATTTTATCTATCGAAGAATTAGTAGTGATTTTGTTTTTAAATGTCTCAAAACAACTATCCCTATCGCGCAAGGCAAACATCATATCATACATGATATTATCAGCTTGAAAATTCTTGGAAGTGTCCCTGGTTCTTTCCGTTTGAAAATCAACAATTCTCATCCCACCAAGCGCAATTACTCCAAGCAGTCCTGCGGCAACCATAACTTCCACTAATGAAAAGCCGTGATTTTTAATCCAACTATTTTCTTTTTTCATAAAACCTACCCACCAGTTTTTTTACGGTTGTTGCTTGATTTTCTTATTTATCTCTTTAATTCTCGATTTTTGACTTGCAATAATTCTTTCATTTTCTTTAATCATTTCCAAAAGTGGTGCAAGCAATTTTTCCGTTTCAATAGTCTTAATATTCATCTTTGCGTTTTGATGAATTATTTCTGGAAAATATTTTCCTACCTCTTGGGCCACTACTCCCAAGTCATGTTGGTTGTTTCTCTTCCAATCAAAACCAACTCCGTTAATATTTAGTACTTTTTGTGAATCCTGAAGTGTCAGCGTCTTGATATTTTCCTTCAATAAAAGATCTGAGGTATAATGCATTTTTCGAATCGTCATATAGTCAAAAATATCCATATTACCACTTACATTGATTGAGTCACCTACATAGAGATCACCGGCTTTTTGTTTGAAAATATCGTGTTTCTTATCTTCATCGGTTATCTCACAATAATTTTTTCCACTGGTACCGCTTTTGTCACAAGGAATATAGATGTCTCCATTACCACCACAAACATCCGTACAGTTAAACGGGTCTGTTTCCGTACTGGTACCACTACAACTTCGGTAACTACCATCCGCGACACTATCACCATTACAATCCCTAGTATCCAATTCTTGTGGTGGTGTAAAATAACCTGGAACACCAGGTCCTCCTTCCACAATCGGTCCGGCACATGTATCATAACTGTCAGAGGGAATATTTACAAACCCCAGGCCATCGGGAGCACCACTCAAGACCGTGCAAGCTCCTCGACTTTTAGCATGCTGCCGGCAGCTACACTGCTGAACTTTTCCATTTTTCATAAATTGTATTTCCAGTTCTCTCTTAACTCGGTCGTATTCTGCAGCTCCAGTAACACTGTTAACCCAAAACTCGACATAGTCAGTGATTCGCTTAGAGTCTTGCGTAGTTGTTCCAGAAACAGTTCCCAAAATGACACAGTCTTCAATACCATTTACCGCACCGGATTTCTTCTTACACTGAACAGGCGACTTAAATGCATTTTCCGCTGTTTGACAATAGGTCGCCCCGGTTGGACACAAAATTGAATCCCCCACAGTCAATCTCGAATGAATAATCGGCAGCGGTGAAGTTTGGGGTCCAAGAAGCAAGCTATTATCAGGTGCTTCGCTATTCACACTTACTGCAGAGGGCGTTGCAGTTGCCGTTACTGGCTTGGGTTTATGTTTAATAGCAATACTTCGGCATTCCAAAGTATTCCCTTGTTTGAAGAATTCTCCACCAACTGTATCACACGCGACTGAATCAAGTCCCATTTGATAACCACAATCATAAATGTACGATCTTGCACCATTGGGTCTTTTTTGAATAGTCAGTGGTAATGCAACTTTATGTTCAATTACTTGTTTGGCTTTTTTATCCTTTATATTATTAACGCCTGTAACATTTTCTCCCACCGCATATTTAATTCTTAAGTCAATGGAGGCATTATACACTTTTACCACTCTTTCTACTGGTACACCACTCACCATAACCGTCGTCTTCATATCCATTTCATTGAGCATTCGAAGATTCTCAAGACCAATATGACTTACCCGAAACTGACTATCCCCTTCTCCGTATCTAAAATAATTTTTTTCAGGAACCTTGTCGTCACTACGAGGAGATGGCAAAGAAATATTATACATTTGGGCCAGACGTCTCGTCTCTCTTTTATAAGTTATCCCTCCAGTCGCAGTACGGGTTGTTTCGCCCATATAAAGGTCATTAAAAATTATGTACGGTGGATTTGGTTTCGTTTGCAAAAGCCGAGTTACCTCCTGACCTCCAAAATTTGCCACACAATGTTTTGACTGGGTCATGGCCTTCATAACGAGAAATTTCATTTCGCTAACGGCGAAATCTTGCTCAATTTTTTTGCTACTTTTTTGCAAATTAGAAACCAATGTCATGACACCTAAACCGACAACGGCACTTACTCCAAGCGCAACCGTCAATTCTACCAGATTGAATCCTTTTTTATTTTTCATGATTTACATTATCCACCTAATATTAAACCACATCAATTCTTGCAATTTTTTCCCTTAAATCTTAATAAGATAGCAATTAACTACAGCAATCCAATTGCCAACCTTATAGGTCACTCACTAAGACAAAAAAAAGACCCAGCATTCGCTGGGTCTATCTATGTGTTATACAACACTTTGAATTTTAGGTAAAAAGTTAGCTGAGCAATTTAAGCGCAGCAGTTCCTTCGTTATTTGCTTGAGACAATACTGAAATACCTGCATTAGTAAGAATACTATATTTCGTATTTTTGGCAGTCTCTTCTGCAAAATCAGTATCACGCATTCTAGAATTTGCTGTATTTAAATTCTCTGAACTTATCTGTAAATTCTGAATGGTTGAAAATAATCTGTTTTGAATTGCACCCAGATCTGCTCTTTGTCCAGACACGTGTGTAATAGCTGAATCCAAAATTGCAAGCGATTCCTGCGCTGCTTTTTTGTCAGTAACATTGATTTCATTTACCCCCAAACTATCCAAACTTGAATTGGTAGCTTGCGCATTGTAAGAAATCCTATCTTGGAAGTCATTATTATTGATGCCAATCTGGAAATCATACTTATCACCAGATCCATCTAATAATTTTTTGCCGTTAAACTCAGTAACTTGAGCTATTCTTTCAACTTCAGCTTTCAAATTTTGATATTCCACATTAGTAAATGATCGCTCGACATCGCCAACTGTATCAGAAGCAGCTTGGACTGATAACTCGCGCAATCTGGTTAAAATGCTGGATATCTCATTCAAACCACCTTCTGCAGTTTGAATCATCGAGATTCCGTCGCCCGCATTTCTTTCTGCTTGGTTGACACCACGAATTTGAGCTTTCAATTTTTCAGAAATCGCCAAACCAGCTGCATCATCAGCTGCTTTGTTGATCCTTGAGCCCGATGACAATTTGTTAATTGTGTCGGATGATGCTCGATTGGTGTTCCCAAGAGTTCTTTGGGCAGATAGTGAAGTAACGTTTGTGTTGATTCGTAGACCCATTGATTCCTCCCTTGGATAATTAGCTCCCTTCTGGAAGTTGCCCCCAAACCGTGAGGATCAATAAGCATACTGCTTTTCTATTTCGTTTTTGTTTTCAACACCATGTTGAAAACTTTCACCCTCCAGATCGGACAATTCAAAAAAGACCTTAGTTTTTTAATCACTTTTATTTTTATTTTTATCAAAAATCATTTATCCGACTTTTTTTATCAATTTATTTTTCCACTTTTTAGAACCTTTTAAGCAGTGTTCATCATTTATAACTGGACTATAAAACAGTAATCAGTAGAATAATAAAGAAGCATGTTCTAATAAAGCAAATACATTTCAGGAGTAGTTATGGAGCTTAAATCTGATCTTAAGATACTCGTCGTCGATGATATGGGAACCATGAGAAAAATTATAAAGAAAATGCTGGTACAACTCGGTTTTAATAATATACACGAAGCTCAAGATGGCAGTGAAGCCTGGCCGATGATCAAAACACACCTAGCAGAAGGGGCTCCATTTGAATTTGTTATATCCGATTGGAATATGCCTGGGATGACCGGAATAGATCTTCTCAAAAATGTAAGGGCCACGGCGGAAATCCACGGTCTTCCTTTTTTGATGGTGACTGCTGAAGCTGAACAAAGTAACGTCGTCACTGCAGTTCAATCAGGGGTTAATAATTATGTAGTAAAACCTTTCTCGGCACAAACTCTTAAGGAAAAAATCAACACCATCTTTTCTAACAAAAAGTAAGGGAATACTGCATGAATATAATTAATGATCCCGATATGAAGGAAATCGTTGATGATTTTTGCGACGAAGCCATGAAACTTTACCTAGAACTCGACAGCGTACTTGATAACCTCGAAGATGATCCCCGCAATCAAAAAGAAATGGAAAATTTCGGACAGATAATTGATCGAGTTATGGGAGCGGCTAAATCTATAGGTGCCGAAGAAATTGGAAAATTTTGTGAACTAGAAAAGCTTATTGGCTATAAAGCCAGCCAGGTTACAGAGCTCCCTCTACTCGAAGTGGTGGTCGCGGTTTTATTCGATGCCAACGATCTTCTAAAGCGAATGACTAAAGCTATTAAAACCGGTGAATCTAAAGGGCTTGAATCCCTTAACACTCAAGCTTTTGTTACCCGCTTAAAATGGTTATCTGAAAAATTTAAATCTATTGAGCGATCCTCCGTTGCGGCTACGCCTAAACAACAAATTGGTCAGGCGGACATAGATAACCTGCTTCAAGATCTAGGTTTATAACATTAAAAGGAGTGCTTAAATGGGAGCAACAGGCTTTCTAAATTATTCAAGACCTTTTATCGATGCTGCTAAAAAAGTTTTTGAGACCATGATTTTCACCAAACTAGAACCTCAAAAACCTTTGATAAAGAAAGATAACACATCCCTTGGCGATATCACGGCTTTCCTTGGTATTATTGGCGATTTTGAAAAAGATAACATAAAAAAAAGTTACAAGGCCATGCTGGTTATTTCATTTAGCTACGACACTTATATCAAAGTGGCCAATGCTATGTTAATGGAAAATCGCACCCAATACAGCCCAGAAATATCTGACGTAGGCGGTGAAATATGCAATATGATCATGGGAAGTGCTAAAAGGAATTTAGTGGAACTGGGGTATTCTTCCAACATGGCAGTACCTTCAATAATTGAAGGCAAAAATCATACAATTTCTTATCCGACAAGCACCAATGTCGTAGTTATTCCGATGAACTCTGCTTATGGCACTATTTACATGGAATTATGCTACAAAGAAGAGGATTAGTATTCTGTATAGGGTAAGTGATTTCGTCCATTCCAATTATTAAGTGAAATTTGATAATTATAATTTTCGAAATTTTGAGGAATATCAATTTGCGCGTATGTTAACTTGGTTCCCCCTACACTGGTGCCAAAGTCTAAATGAAATGTTTTAGTCCAAGTACCGGTATTTACAAAAACTGAACCATCTGGACGGGGCCTGAATAAAGGAATATGAGTATGCCCCACTAGCAATGCTTTAATCATGGTTTTATTCTCAAAGAAATCCTCAGTCACTTGTTCATAATCTTTAAACAATGACAATTCTCTTTTGGCATGTTCCCAGATTTTTTTAACATTCTTATGTTGCCTGTAAAAATAAATGAACCTTACCATTATAAAATACCAAACCGATGCGAAGAAAAAGCGGATAGTGAATAACGGCTCATAAATCAGACCATTAATAAATAATTGCCCGATCGGCTTAATCGCATTAATATGTCCTTTTTCTTCCTTAAATTTATTCAATACCCTGGTTATATAATAAGCACCCCATGAAGGTCGAAAGTATTTTCGCCCGAACTCGTCTTCCACAATAGATCTTTTTGAATGAAAAAAATGAGCATGTTCATACTCGTGTCCATGAATCACAAAAAGACCTATCTCCGGGCTATAATCACCATTATCATTGGCAATAATTTTAATATTTTCTCTGATAGTTTCCGCAAACAAACCTAAAAAGTTTTCCTTGACCCTATCCAGAATAAGTTCTGCATCATGGTTACCGATAATGTAGATAATTTTTCTCTTCTTATTGGATAAAAACAAACTGAGCGCATTGAAAACCTCTGGATGTCCCGTCACTATCAACTTAAGTCTTTCTAAAGAGGCTTCTTCACTCCAATATTCATCATCAAAATAGCGAACGTAAGGAACTGCCAGAAAATCTAGAAAATCGCCATTGATTATTAACTCCATTTCCCTGTTTTGGTATTCTCCATCACTATAAAAATCCAAAAAATCAACCAACTCTTTATCATGATAAAAATCTTCTAATGGATTGCGTTTACCATCAAAAAAAGCTCCAGCCCCCAGATGAAGATCAGAAATTACCAGGATGGTTTTTTTAAATTTATCTTTCTGGAGGAATCTCATAAGACTTTTTTCCAATCTTCAATTCTACTTCCTGAAATGAAGGTGATAAAGGTACGAAAAAAAGTTTCTCTTCTTTTTTTAATACAACATCCAAAGAGGCCATACTTTGTGGAACAATAGAATAAAACCCCACTCTTTCACCATTTCCTTTAACTAATTTCCCTAATAATTTTTGATTCATTTTGTTTTCAACAATTACGCTGAGATTTTCTTTAAACTGGTCTGGAGATAAAACCTTAACAAATCTATCATGTACCTGCACATAAAAAGTATCACTTTTTTCGTAAGCATATACGTTTTTGACAAGTAACCAAAAACAAAATACCCAAATAAAAGTTCTCAATTAAAGTTCTCCTTTATTAATTATTTTACTTGAAAAACTCCCTCTATTTAAAAGATCCCTAACCGGAAATAATTGCCGGAGTAAAAAATTTTACTTTAAATACGCATTAAATAAATCAATAACCCCGAAAAGACAGAGGTTAATAGTGGGTGACATATGTTAAATTATTTTAAACAAAAATTTTGTTCTATAAAAAAAGATGAAACCTTTGAAAACAAACTTGAATTATTTCAAGCAAATTTTTTCAATTCACCTTATCACTCATGGATAACTGAAAGTAAGGCATTAAAACGGGCCTTTTTTATTCTTTTAGATTCACTCAACGAGCAATTACTCCAGATCCTGTTGAAAAAAAATTTAATTTGTTTGAGGTCCTACGGCGTATTAGCTTGTACTTTATCCCTTCCACCCCAATCTGATGTACTGATTGTCTATCCAGATTTAATTAAATTACTAAATAGTGCGTCCTTAATGCACGGAGTTTCTATTTTGGCACATGAACTTGGACACATTATTTTAAATCATTCACACAAAGATTTAAATCCTATCTTGGCCCAACTTGAAGCTGATACCATTGCGTTTGAAATGGGTTTTGGAAAAGAGCTAATGGAAGAAATAAAGTCCTTTCCGACTTCTTATGAGTATCAACTTCGTATAGAAAATCTTGCTAAATTACTCACTAGGCAAGCTTAAAAAACGTAACTGGTATCATCCGCCCCTAGCAGGGTAATCCGATCACATTGAAGATCATCAATCTCCTGATAGAGTTGGGTTTGAAAATTGGGCTTTAAATGCCCAATAAATAAGGGAATACTTTCAGGCATTTTTTTAATCTCTTCTTTTAGAGAATTGGGTGTATGGTGTTGGCTATCTGTAGCAATTTTTTGTAATCGGTTGGGAAAACTCACTTCCGTAAAGATGGCTTTCAAATTTTTTGTCTTATGAGCGTATTCCCATATTTTATCGGTGGGACCGGTATCTTGAGTAAATAAAACCGAAGTCTTGCCTTTACTTACAATAAAACCAAATGCATCTTCGGGGTGATTAACTCTAATAGGAAGTATTTCATACCCACCAACCACCACTTTTTTTTCTGCTGTAATCTCATTAAATCTAATGGTTGGGTTTTTTTCGTTTGGTAGTTTTGAAAAATCCGGCCATATCACATCATTCATTAAGTGTTTTTTTATGGCCTGACTTACTCTCTGATTAGAATAAACTTCAAAGGGCAAATCCTTCAGCCCAAAACAATTATCACAAAGATAAGCTAGATCGGAGATATGGTCGAGGTGTGGGTGGGAAATCAAAATATTCTCAATCATTAACTGTTCGTCAATCAAAAGTCCAACTGCTGCAGAACCAGCATCTATTAATAATTTTCCATCTACTAAATAAGAAGTGGCCCTAAATCCTGGCGCCACGCCCCCATGTCCGCCCACAATTCTAATTAACATTTTTTATCCCCATCACACAAATATTAATATTTTCTAACTAATGTGCTAATTTGTCATATATTGTTTTAACTTCCTCTCCCGTGATTTTGGCAAATATCTTTGCTAAATCCTTTTTACTACCAGCTTGACTTAGGTATTTACTTACCAAGTCCTTTAATTTCTGATCACCTATTGAGCTGACTTCGTCCGTTTTGGTGTGATAAACACAAAGCACAAACTCTCCCTTTAAGGTAATACCATCTTTGACTTTTTTTAATTCCTTGATCTCAAACCGATAAATACTTTCAAATTTTTTGCTCATTTCTCGGCAAACGGAAACCCTGGCCTCTGGTAAAGTTTGCTCAATCAATTCCAGGGTGTCTATAATACGATGAGGCGATTCAAAAAAAATACTTAATCCATTTGGTAGGTTTTTCAAGGCTTCGTTTCTTTTATTTTTTTCCTTTGGTAAAAACCCATAGAAAGAAAACGGATAAGGTGGTAAACCACTTATTTCAATAGCAGAGATGACCGAAGAAACACCTGGCAGATTCAATACCCTAAAATTATTATCTATGGCGGCTTTTACAATAGGATATGCCGGATCTGAAATAATTGGACTGCCCGCATCTGAAGTTAAATAGACAAAATCATTTTCAGATAACAATTGTAATACATATTCTATGCGGTCTTGATCATTATGCTCATGAAATGAAATAAATTTTTTACCCTCAATCTTTTCCCCAATTGTGCGCAAAAAATCTTTTAGTACCCGAGTATCTTCTGCTAAAAATATCCCGTCTTGTGCAAGAGCATTTTTAGTTCTAATGGTAATATCGCCTTGATTTCCAATTGGTAGTGAAAACAGAACTAAACTTCCCAAATATTACTCCGCGTGACTTAAAGTCATTTATTTTTAAGCATAAAATAGTTTTTATTTTATTGCTTCAAAGCAATTATTGCCGACACTAGCTTACCAAATCTCTGCGGTGGTAAAATAGGGTATCGACTCTTGGTTTATTTAAACAAAGGGAATACATATGTCACTTAAGGCCATGATTAAAACTGAAGTTAATGGAAATTTGACCATTCATATGAAAGGCGGATTAAATTTTGAAAATACCGAACCTCTTAAAAAAAAGCTAACAGCCATGCTCTTAGAAAACCCTGCCCAGAATATAACGTTGGACATGTATGGGCTGGATTTTGTCGGTTCTAGTGGCATCAATTATTTTGTGGACACCATTAAACTACTAAACACTGAGAAATCTCGTATTAAATTAAAAAATGTCAAAACCGAGTTTTTAAGAGTTTTTAAGCTTTATGACTTCGATGCCATAAGCCTCCTAGAAGACCAATTCGACGATGACGAGACCATGGAACTCAATCAAAAGTTTGGAAATAGATCAAACACATTTCAAAATTAGCATAATTTTCATTTATTTTTTTAAAAAGTTATCTGCACAACATCTAAATATACACGAGACAATTGTGCCTTAAGGTTCTCTTTATGATTAAGAAGATTATTGGAAAGCTTGAACTCATGTTTAATCCAGTATGGGTTATATGCATAGCCTCCCCCATCTGAACTTTGATTATATGAATCCTGATAAGGACTTTGTTCCTCTTCTGGGTATTGAGGTTCTTCGGAATCATTACCTGAGGGGTATGAATAACCTCTGCTTTGCCTGATGCTATGAGAAATAACGACATAGCCTCCAAATATTAAACCTGCCCACAAACCTAGCGATGCGCCTTGAAATATGGCCCTGCCATTACTTTTAAACGCCATGGATGCAAATCCCAGTAACGCGCCACCTGCTGTACCGTAGGCGGACATTGTAGCAACCACTTTTACCTTCGGGTCAAGCTCTGCTTGAGCCTGATTAAGATACAGAAAGTTACTAATAATCAAAAAACATGCAATAAGTAATACTTTCAAATTTTATTCCTTCAAATCATCATTTTATATCCACCCCTTATAGGGTAAAAAAGCTTTAAGCATTTGGCAAAAATTATTTACACTTTTTTGTCTTTAATATCACAAAAAGGCTTCCCTACCAGTAATTTCTTTAAAACCGTGCAATTTAAAATTTCCCCAATAAAAATAGCACTGGCATTCAGCCTTTTTTTTTGTCTGTAAGATAAATGACCATGAGATTTAATTTCATATAGAGAAATTACGGGTTTATTATAATCCATCGTGGCCAAATCCACCTGTCCTGCGCCAATTTCTCGAAGCAGAAGTGAGGACATTAAGATAGGTATTCCATGTTGATGAATAACAGCAGAATATTTTTTTTCTAGCTCAAATCCTTTATTCAATTAAAAAACTCTCATTTTTAAATCGTTGGTAACACACCTCTAAATGTCCGCCTATGAATTTTACATTCTCCCTTTGTTCTTAACTGACTTAAATGTTCCGACGTCCCATAACCGACATTTTTTTTAAAATTGTAACCAGGATACATTACATCCATTTTTAACATCAAAAAATCTCGATATTCTTTTGCCAAAATTGAAGCAAGCCCAATCAGTAATGATTTTTGATCTCCCTTAACGATAGGTTTAATAACTATAGGTAGATGATCAAGGGGTAGGCCCATGTTTCCATCTACTAGTAAAACCCCGTCGCTATTTTTTTTATAGACTAGTTCAAATGCATTTTTCATACTTAGCAAAGATGCATTTAAGATATTTATTTTATCTATTAAAGTATTTGAAATACTAGAGATTGAAGCGAGAAGACGGCAATTCTTGAATTGCATTAGCGAAATTACCTGGTCTAATTTAAGTTCACTGGGAATCAATTGAAAATGTTTAAGAATGTGTTGCCTTTTTTTAGGTGAAAGCTTTTTTGAATCAGTGATATCCAAACTGGACAAATCCCTCAAAAGCTTCTGGGCTTCTGATAATTTTTCATATTCCATAAAAATACAGGAAGAGACCACGGGGCCTGCTAAACACCCTCTGCCCACTTCATCAACTCCGGATAAGAAGCCCTTTTTTCCGCGCAAAAAATCTCGATCAAAGTCACTATTTATCATACGCCACTCTTATACCCTATATTGGGGTAATATAGTAAAGGTACACCCAGGATTACAAAACAATTTGAAATTACCAAAGCCAAAGCTTACCTACGCAAATTTTTGAACATTTTAGGATCATTACCCATTATGTCAAACCAGATTTTTAATTTTTTGCAATTTTTAACGTTATTAATGCTAAGATGTTACTTATGCATTACCTAGGAAACTTACAATGAAAATTATTCTTTTAAGTCTTTTACTGACGATCTGTGCTTTCCCCTTAAAACTATCGGCCAATGACGTCTATGTAGTTGTTATGCAAAAACAGGAACAAAAAAAACAGCGAGGCTGGTCGCTGGCGGACTGGATGGTCACAAAAAATAAAATGAAAGCAATGGACATGTGGCTTGCACTAAATTCTTCAGCCAATTTATTTGAATTTTATATAGGAGGTCATCAAAGTAATTACGATCTAAACAATATAAAAATCTCAACTAAGGAACCTAAAATAGCCTATGGTGGTGAACTGGGAGCCTACGTTTCTATACTTGGTATCGAACTCGAATACGATAAATCCAACGAAAAATATGACCTTCGCTCCGGGATGGTTGCTCTTAGAATTTTTGGTACTGCTTATCAAGGAACAAACTTGACCATCGGATTTGGCAATAAAACATTTGATGTTGAAAATGATAATGAATATAACAATCAATTTGTCCAAGGTAAATTGGCCATCAACCTTTTTAGTTTTTTGGGAGTTCAAGGCATTTACAAAAATTATCTTTCGAAAAAAAGTAATGACATAGAACTTTCTGGTTATAAAAACATCTACGGCGCATATCTAGACATTTATTTTCTTCGACTTTATGGCAATCTTTTCAATGAGAAATTAAATTATTCTAATTCTCTTGTGTATACTTCCCAAAAGCGCAACGGTTATACACTTGGTGCTCAAATATTTTTTTAGTCTCAAAAACAAAAAAAAGGCCCTTTGTTTAAAAAGGGCCTTGAAGCATTTTATTATTTTGAATCGATTATTAATTATGACTTTCTATCGTAATCAATCGCAATTCTCGCACCTTTACCAGATCGCTCTCTTAGGTAATAAAGTTTTGATCTCTTTGTCTTACCTTTTTGCAGAACCTTAACCAATTCTACGTTAGGTGAATGAAAAGGAAAAACCCTCTCAACTCCATAACCACTAGAAATTTTTCGAACTCTGAAATGGCCATTCATCTTGCCTCTTTCTTTCATAGCAATACAAACACCTTGGAAAATCTGTAATCGGCTTTTCTCACCTTCAGTAATCCTTACTGATACCGCAAGAGTATCACCGGTTCTAAAATCAGGAATGTTTTTAACTTTTTCACTGCTGTGATCCTGATTTACAACATCGATCAAATTCATTTCAAACTCCTTTAGCAGATATAAAAATCTACTCTTTCTTCAGAGAGTCCATTCAAAGGACTATGAAGAGTATCATTATGATTCAGAGGCTTCCCCGTAATCTATCCAAATAAATAGCCACAGCTGAACGAACAGATAAATGATTATAATCATCTTTTGAAGCACACTTCAAAGGATTTAATCTAAAATCCGCCTGTTCCATTACAGAAGCATGTAATCCCCATCCTGTACCAAATACTAAATAACAGGGCATATTGTCAAGCATTATCCTTTCGTTTAAAGAAGTTACGCTTCCGGAAGGGTTTTTAATGTTGGCCCCTGTTACTACCAACAACGGTTTCCTTCCTTCAATCTGTTCTATTTTTTTCATAGAATCTTCCAACGAAAAACTAAGCTCTGCTAGCGAAAGTGCATTAAATCGGTCCGGGTTGTAAGCACAATTTTTATCATCTTTCCAATGATCAAGAATACGTTGTACTACTTCATGTTGAGTTTGAAGTGGTGTTATCAGGTAGAATTTTTCAACTCCATACGTTTTACAACTTCTAGAAATATCGTGAATATCCATATTGGTAACAGAAGTCGTAACAGTTTCACCCAATTTATTTGAAATTGGATAATGCACAAGGCCAACATAAAGTTTCATTTTAATTTTCCTTTTAATAAATCTGGCCTATAAATTTTGGTGACTCTCACTCTTTCGCTTTCTCTAAACTTATTAATTTTATCGTGGTGCCCGGATAAAAGAATTTCAGGAACACTTACTTCATCAAAAACTTGTGGTTTCGTATAGTGAGGATGTTCTAAAAGTCCACCTGTAAATGATTCGCAACCTGCGCTTAACTTATTCCCAAGTACCCCATCCACAAATCTTAAGGAGGAATCCAAAATTAACATAACGGCTATCTCACCACCCGTTAAAATATAATCACCAACCGAAATTTGTTGATCAACATAAAGATCTATAAATCTTTCGTCAATCCCTTCATACCTGCCGCAAATAAAAACCAAATCCTTTCTATCTCCGACATGCCAATATTTAGCAGAAAAGTCTCTGGCCAATTCATCTGACCAGATTTTTCCTCGAGGCCCTGTATAAACTATATGCAATTTTTCCCTATAATTTTCTGGATATTTTCCCGGTACAACTACACCTTCCACCAAAGCATTTTTTAAGACATCAGGTCTCATCACCATACCAGCTCCACCTCCGTAAGGTGAATCATCAACGCCCTTCCATTTTTTTTGTGAATATTCTCCTACATTCACTAAATTAAGCTCAAACTTTGCACCTCTTTCACCGCTAAGAGCACTTCCTGCAACTCCAAATTTTTTGAAAACCTCAAAATATTCAGGAAACAGCGTAATTATCCAAATTCTAAATTTATCTTGTGCCATCATCTACCATTATGGGAAGGTTCACTTCCACCTTGCCACCTTCTATATCCACCAATGGAAAAAAGGAATCAGTAAATGGAATATCAACTTTCAGTCCACTATCGTCCATAGTAATAACAAAAATAGTCTGACTTCCATTATCGTAATAACTAGAAATCTTACCAATCTCACATTTGGTCTTAAAATTGACAACCTTCATTCCAATTAAATCTGCAACATAATATTCATTATCTTGTACTTGAGGAAACACTTCTCTTGAAATATTTATGGAAAATGGAAGAATCTCCTCAACCTGGGTTCTATCCATAATATCCCTAAGGTAACAAATGACTTTATTTCCAAATGAAATATTAGTTATTTCAAAAGTTTTGCCTTGTTTTGGCAAGGTACTTTTAGCTGAAATCGGTGTAAGAAATATTTCCATCCCTGATTTAAGAAAACTATCTTCTGGGTGATAAAGTTTAAATATAAAACCACCTTTTATACCATGAGGTTTCTCACTCACGCCAATTTCAATTTGTTTTTCCATTTTACCTGATCTTTCTTTATTCATAATTGTTTATGCTAATACCAAATCCGGGAAAACAAGAATAGTTTTTTTATTTCTAATATATAATTAATGCATAAAAAAAGGCACTCATACGTAGTACCTTTTCTTTCTAAAAGAATATAATCAAACCTATTTCTTTATTTTTCTTTGCTACAATTCATTTCGCTATATTTTTTTTCCATTTCTTGTACTCGCTCTTTTAATTTATCCAGTGTTTCCTTTAAATGTTTTTTTCTAACTTCACATTTACATACTTTATCTGCACACGCCTTCATTTCACTTTTCATTTTTTCAAAATTTGCTTTCATTTCTTCTCGTTTTTGCTGTCTATTTTCCATTCGATCTTCTTTGTCCATCGCAAAAACATTGATCGACAAAAAACTCATGATCATTAATATTGCAACTATCCTAAATTTCATACAAGCTCCTTTGATACAACTGTTAAAAATTATCATTTTGAAACCCACTTGTGTCAAT
>Ga0208958_1002078_pt1 | contig 17990 bp, 26 predicted proteins | sample RifOxyB1_FD_184032 | JGI IMG/M metagenome (GOLD analysis project Ga0208958, IMG submission 184032) | Soil microbial communities from Rifle, Colorado - Rifle Oxygen_injection B1 (SPAdes) | ecosystem: Environmental > Terrestrial > Deep subsurface > Rock core/Sediment | place: Rifle, Colorado... | reverse complement strand
ATGAAATAATTGGTACTATTTATAAAGAAAAAGACGTTGATGGTTTAAGAGATGATAGTCCTTTTATTCATCCCACATCAAAGGCTGCAATTGAAATATTAAATTATGCAAAAACACTCTCAGATATTAACCAACTAATAATTTCCAAAATTTGTGTGGTTGGATCTACTGGAATGGTAGGAAAACCTCTGGTGAAAGAGTTAAAGGAAGAAAGATATGAGGTAATTGAATGCGATTCACTAACTAAAGATATTAAAAATCTAACATTAAGGGCAGATGCTATTATAAGTGCAACTGGAGTTTTTAATATTGTTAAAGCAGATATGGTGAAGGAAGGAGCAATAATAATTGATATTGGTTCACCGAAGGGGGATTTTGAGAAAGATGTTTTTAAAAAGGTGAGTTTTTTTACACCAGTGCCAGGAGGAGTTGGTCCGGTTACAATCTCTTGTTTACTTGATAATTTGATTAAAGCAAAAAAAGGTATATATAATACGCATTGATGGGAATAATTAATTCTCAAACATTAAAGGAGTTCCAAAAAGAACTTGGTAGTAAAAGACCAACTCCAGCGGGTGGGGTTGTAGCTGCTCTTTCAGGAGTATTTGCAGCTTCGTTGATTGAAATGGTATGTAATCTCACTCTGGAGAAAGAAAATTATAGAAAAGTTAAAAAAGATGTAATCAAAATTCATAAAGATGCAATCGAATTAAAAAAGAGACTTACTAATTTAGCAGAAGAAGACAAAAAAGCCTACGACAAAGTTATTTTGGCTTATAGGAAAAAAGATAAAGAACAAATTAAAAAAGCACTAAAATATGCAATTGAAGTTCCGTTTGAAGTTAGAAAAATTTCTCAAGATTTGGAAAAACTAGGTTTTAGAATTAGTAAAATTGGAAATAAAAAAGCCCTTTCTGATGCTAAAACTGCAATTTATTTAGCTCATGCTTCCGGAAAATCTGCTTTAGAAAACATAAAGATAAACAAGGAGAGTTTAAATAAATTGAAATAAATTAGTTCTTTTAATAGACCTTAAGATACAGCAAATCGTATTATTCTACTTGTTTTAAGTCAATTTTTTTAATATAATCTCGTTTACGCACATAGATTAATGTCCTCTGGCACTTACGCTAATCTATGGAGGGATAAGAGGACAAAAAAATTACTAGACATGGCAGTAAAAATATCATTAGAAGATTTACTTGAAAGCGGTGCACATTTTGGGCATCAAGTTAGGCGTTGGAATCCAAAAGTAAAAGAATTTGTATATGGTGAACAAGACGGAGTTCATATTTTTGATCTTGTTAAAACAAAGGAAAGTCTAGAAGCTGCACTCTCTGAAATTACAAAAACTGTAAAGGAAGGTAAATCTATTCTTCTTCTTGCTACCAAAAAACAAGCTAAAGACAAAGCCTTGGAAATTGGTAAAGAAACAGGTATTTCAATTGTTACTGAAAGATGGCTTGGAGGTACAATTACTAATTTCTCTCAAATTAAAAAATCCCTAGATAAACTTGCTGATATGAAAGAAAAACTATCTAATGGCTATTATGCCAAATACACTAAAAAGGAAAGAGTATTAATAGAGAGAGAAAAAGATAGGTTGGAGAGATTTTTTGGAGGAATTACAAATCTTAAATCAACCCCAGATCTTTTAATAGTTGTTGATATTAGAAAAGAAGATACGGCAATTAGAGAGGCAAAGAGAAAAGGCGTAGAAATTATTGGAATTGTTGATACTAATTCTGATCCAAATCAAGTTACCTTTCCAATTCCAATGAATGATGATGCTACCAAAGCTTTGCACTTGGTTTTGGAATATATTAAAGAAGCTATTCTTGAAGGTAAAAATGTAAAAAAGGAAGTAAAGGAAAAGGTTGTAAAAGAGAAAATAAAACAAGTCAAAAAAGCAAAAAAATCAAAATGAGTAAAATTGATGCCAAGTTAATTAAAAAATTAAGAGAAGAAACTGGGGCAGGAGTCATGCGTGTCAAAAATGTTTTAGAAGAAGTTAAGGGAGATCAAAAAAAAGCCTTAGAAATATTAAAAAAAGAAGGTTTTGAAAAGGTCGCCAAAAGAGAATATAGAGAAACAAAACAGGGAAAAGTCTTTGCATATGCACACCACACAGGTAAAGTAGGAGTATTAGTTGAGCTGTTTTCAGAGACAGATTTCGTTGCCAGGAATGAACTTTTTGAAGCTTTGGGAAAAGATATTGAACTTCAAGTTGCATCAATGGGAGAAAAGGATATTGAAAAACAAGAGTATATTAAAGACCCAAGCAAAAAAATTACTGATTTAATTAAAGAAATCATTGCAAAAACAGGAGAAAATATTAAACTTGGCAGAGTAGTACGTGTAGAATTAGGAAAATGAAAGAAAAACCTGTTGTAATTGAATTTCAATCTAAGGTATCAGCGGATGCAAGACAAGAGTATGTTGGGGAATGCAATTTTCCTAATGAATACTTAGTTATATCGGGCAAATCAACTCAAGGGAAAGGCAAATGCCCAGTAACAGGTGAGGAGATTGAGGTTGATTGTGGAAATTGCTGGAATAAAAAATGTGGATATCATAGTTAAGATATATAATTAATTTGATGGACCAAACTTTATTAAATCAAAAATTTCAAAAAGTAGTTGATTTAGTGTCTTCAGATATTTCAGGTATAAGAACAGGGAGGGCCACTTCAGCTATGGTTGAAAATATAATTTGTCCTGCTTATGGTGGAACCCAATTTTTAAAGGTTGTAGAACTTGCCTCAATTACTGTAGCTGATCCAACAATGATTGTCATTTCGCCATGGGACAAATCAATAATTGGAGATATAAGGAAAGGAATATTGGAAGCAAACCTTGGCATGAACCCTTCAATTGACGGAGAAGTTATTAGAATTTCTATCCCTCTAATGACAACAGAAGACAGAGAAAAATATGTCAAACTACTTTCTCAAAAGTTGGAAAATGGAAAAATTATGATTAGACAAGTTAGAGCCGATGAAATGCATGAGATAAAGAAAAAATTTGAAAGTAAAGAAATTACAGAAGATGAAAAATTTAGTGATGAAAAAATCTTGCAAGACTTAACTGATAAATTTATTGCTGATATTGAATCAAAAGGTGAATTTAAAAAACAAGAACTTCTTCAGATTTGATACTATAGGTGTTTAATGATATAATTTTCTTACTATGTCTGAAAAGATAGTTAGTACCGGAATTGTTATCCCTGAAAATTGTAGGAAAAATGTGGGTTTTTCTGTCGATTACAATGAGAATGGTAATATAATTACACTTGAAGGGGAAGGTGGCCAATTAACGGAAGATAATCCTCAGTGTAATCTTAATGGAATAAAAGGATTAACGATGTTACAGGCTAAAGGTAAGAAATTAACATGTCGTGAGCTTGCTGAATGTCCTTTCTGTCGCATTTGAATTAGTTCTTCACCCCAAGTCTAATTTGCTATATACTCTTAAGTTATGTTAGGGTCAATTTTGATTTTTCTTCTAGTTCTTTCAATCCTTGTTATTGTTCATGAATTGGGGCATTTTGTTGTTGCCAAGAGAAATGGAATATTAGTTGAAGAGTTTGGCTTTGGCCTTCCTCCTAGAATTTGGGGAAAGAAAATTGGTGAAACACTTTATTCTTTAAATCTTTTACCTTTTGGAGGATTTGTGAAGCTTCACGGGGAATTAACTGAGGATAATATTGTTGAAAAAGATAGAGCATTCTTAAACAAAAGTAAAAAAGTAAAAATTGCAGTAATTGTTGCGGGGGTTATTATGAATTTTTTGCTTGCAATTGTTGCCTTTGCTGTTGTTTATTCGTTTTCTGGAATTCCGAAAGATACCAATACTGTTAAGGTATTGGATGTTGCTACAAATTCACCCGCCCACATAGCCAAAATATTAGTGGGCGACGTTGTCAAAAAGGTTGATGGAGAGGAAGTTAAAAGTGTTTCTGAATTTGTAAATAAGATTGAAGCCAAAAAAGGTAAAAAAGTTATTTTAGAGCTTGGTGATAGAAAAGTAACCGTCACACCAAGAGTTGAACCTCCACAAGGTGAAGGACCACTTGGAGTTTCTATTTCTTCAACTGAGATTTATTTTCCACCAATTTGGCAAAGACCATTTTATGGTATTTATTATGGATTTAAAGATGCGGTCTTCTGGGGTAAAAACGTATTGTTTGGATTTGGGAATATCTTTAAAGATTTATTTCGTGGAATAGCTCCCAAAGATATTTCAGGACCAGTTGGCGTTTTTGCTGTTACTTCAGAAGCTGCTAAATCTGGTATTTTGCCATTAATTAATCTTTTGGGTATTATTTCAGTAAATTTAGCAATTTTAAACATTTTACCTTTTCCCGCGCTTGATGGAGGAAGACTTCTTTTTATCTTTATTGAAAAAATAATTGGCCGGAAAGTAGTTCCAAAAGTAGAAGCAGTGATTCATGCTGTCGGGATGATAATACTTTTAGTTTTAATTTTAGCTATAACAGTGCATGACATTCAAAAATTAATTTCAGCAGGTTCTATTTCAGGCTTTCTTGATTCTATGATGAAGTGATACAATAACCTCATGAGATTATCAGAAAGTTTTATTAAGACATTAAAAGAAGCTCCAAAAGACGCTGAAACCATAAACCACAAACTTCTGGTTAGGGCTGGATATGTCAGACAATTAATGGCAGGTGTTTATACATATCTTCCGTTTGGTTTAAAAGTTCTAAATAAAATCAGTCAAATAGTTCGAGAAGAAATGAATGCGATTAATGGGAAGGAAGTTTTAATGCCTTTAATGCATCCTTCAAGCATATGGAAAACAACTGGTGGTTGGGATGGTATAGATGTTTTATTTAAAATTAAAAGTAGAACTAAAAAAGACTATGCACTTGCCCAGAGTAATGAAGAAACTGTTACTCCTCTTGCGAAAGAATTTCTTCAATCATTTAAAGATTTACCGTTATCTATATATCATATTAATTGGAAATTTAGAGATGAATTAAGATCAAAATCTGGAATCTTACGCGGACGGGAGTTTTTGATGAAAGATTTATATTCATTTCATATAGATCAGGCGGATTTTGATAAATATTATAAAGTGGCTAAAAATGCTTACTTACGAATCTTTGATAGATTGGGTTTGACTGCAAAAGTAACTGAAGCGTCAGGTGGAGGTTTTAGCGAAAAAATATCCTACGAGTTTGAGGTTTTATCTGATGCAGGTGAAGCTAATATTTTGTATTGTGATAAATGTGATTACTGTATTAACATTGATGACATTGAAACTTACAAAGAAGGAGACAATTGCCCCGCCTGCGGTAAGGATAGATTGAAACATTCGTTAGCAGCTGAGGTAGGGAATGTTTTTGATTTAGGTCAAAAATATACCAAAGCTTTTGGATTAATTATAACAAATCAAAAAGGAATTAAAGTTTATCCGATTATGGGCTGTTATGGTATAGGGATTACAAGAACGATGGGTGTAATTGTTGAAAAATTTCATGATGAAAAAGGAATCATTTGGCCAAAATCTGTTTCACCTTTTGACGTTCACTTAATTGGTTTGAACAAAAAAGGAGAAGATGTTTATAAAAAACTTAAAGATAAAAATATTGATTGTTTATTTGATGACAGGGATATTCCCGCTGGAGAAAAATTTGCAGACGCTGATTTAATTGGTATTCCAGTAAGACTCGTTGTTTCAGATAAGACTGGAGATAAGATTGAATACAAAGAGAGATCTTCAAATGAAGTAAACCTCTTAGCTTTTGATGAAGTAATTAATAAATTACAGCAACAATCTCAGTATCAGTCGTCATAAGATAAGACTCCCTAAAAATCTTTCTCTTGCTTCTGGTGTTGATAACTTAGTAAGAATTTCAGCAATCTCTAATTCAGTTATTCTTGTTCCACTATCAGCTTGTACACTCTCACCTTTTAAAAGTCTTTGTTGGGCATCGTGTCTTGTTCGATGAAATTGTGGGAGATCTCTACCCTCCGTTCTGTTTTTACTGGGAATACCAGGCCATTTTTTTATTTCATCTGATGCAACTTCAGGCATGGCTCGATATTTTATACCTCTTGCTCATTTTTTGCAAAAAAACTATACTGTTTCGTATGAATGACTGTATTTTTTGTAAAATTGTAAAAAAAGATTTACCGTCAACAATTGAGTTTGAAAATGAACGATTAATTGTTTTTAGAAATATTGAACCGCTGGCTCCAGTTCATGTTTTAGTTGTACCCAAAAAACATATAGTTAATTTATCAGAAATAGATGAATCAGATAAAGAATTAATGGGTGAAATACTTCTAACAATAAAAGATATGGCCAAAAAATTAGGAATTTTAGATGCTTTTAGAGTAGCTGTTGCCAATGGCAAAATGGCTGACCAATCAGTATTCCATTTACATTTTCATTTAACTGGAGGTTGGAAAGAAAAACACAATAGAGGAGAGGATCGCGCATAAAAATAATGATTTCAAATAATATTACAAAAATGATAGGTGAGGCGATGAAGGCTCATGATGAGGTGAGGCTTTCCACTCTTCGTATGCTTAGTTCTGAATTTAATTATGAAAAAATTAAATTGCAACATGAATTGACTGAAAGTGATGAACAAAATGTTATCAGAAAGGAAGCAAGAAAAAGAAAAGATGCAATCGAAGCTTATACAAAAGCTGGGGCTACAGATAGAGTAAATTTGGAGACTAAAGAATTGAAAATTTTACAAGAATTCTTACCCCCAGAATTGTCAGATGATGAAGTAATAGAAATAATTGACGATTCGATTAAAGAAATAGACGCAAAAGGTATACAGGATATGGGAAAGGTAATAAGCTTAGTCAAATCAAAAGCTTCGGGAGTGGATGGGAGTAAGGTGGCTCAAATCGTTAGAGAAAAACTTACATGATGAAGGTAAATATTTATAAACAAAATAATTTCCCAATTTCTTCAGTTAAAGTGAAAAAGTTTTTAGTAAATTTTTTAACGGAACATGGAATTGTCTCAGATTCACTTGTCTCGATTTCGTTTGTAAATAAAATAAAAATGAAAGAATTGGGTAGAAAGCATTACAAAAAAGATAATAGGTTACATAATGTTTTTTCTTTTGTTGAATCTGAAGTTAAAGGATTTAAAAATGTTAACCCAAACACAATCAATTTGGGTGAAATTGTTGTTTGTTTCCCTGTGGTGGTTGAAGAAGCAAGTAAAGAAGGAAAACTTATTGAAGAAAAGGTTTTAGAGCTCATAGAACACTCAGCCCTACATTTATTGGGTGTTCATCACGAAGAATAACATTTAAAAAAATGACATATTATCTAAAATACAGACCGCAAATTATTGACGAATTGGATATTATTTCTGTTCGCGATGCCCTAAATAATATTGTCAAATCTGGTGAAATACCCCACGCCTTTTTATTTTCAGGGCCTAAAGGAACAGGAAAAACCTCAGCTGCTAGAATTCTTTCCAAAATTATTAATTGTGAATCTTCATTAAAAACAAAGCCATGTAATAAATGTGAGAATTGCCTGACTATAACTAAAGGCACCAATATTGATGTAATTGAAATGGATGCAGCCAGTAATCGTGGAATTGATGATATTAGGGCTCTTCGTGATGTAGTAAAACTTTCCCCAAGTAAAGCAAAAGCAAAAATATATATTATTGACGAAGCTCACATGTTAACAACTGAGGCTTCTAATGCACTCTTAAAAACTCTTGAAGAACCGCCAAGCCATGTTTATTTTATTTTAGCAACAACTAATCCTGAAAAATTGATAGAGACCATTAGAAGTAGGACAACAGTAATTAATTTTACCAAAGCAACTTACGAAGAAACTAAAAGATCGCTTGAAAGAATAATTAAAAGTGAAAAGATCAAGATTGAGGAAGAAGAATTAATAAAGATCATAAAACTTTCAAAAGGTTCATTTAGAGACGCTGTTAAGCTTTTAGAACAACGTAGTAAAGACGACAAGTTTTTAAAAAATCAACAAACCTTCGACGCTGATCATTTTGTAGAAATATTAAAAACTAAAAATACCGATAAGTTAATTGAAGAAATTGAAAAAGCTTCTAAAAATGGATCGGGCGCAGCAACCATAACAGAATCAATATTGGAGGAATTGCAAAAAAAACTTTTGCAAACTCATATTTCTAAGGAAGAAACAGATTTAAATAAAGATGAACTGATTTGTTTGATTGAATTAATACTTAAAACTCAAGAATTTAATAATATTACTCCAATTGAAGATTTGCCACTTCAAATAGCAATAATTAAATGGTGTAATTTTAAGTAGATGGATGAAAAATCGTGGAGTAAAATTCTTGCTGAAATAAAACCAATTAGCGTATCAATAGCTGCACTATTGGGATCATCAAAGCTTTTGAAATTTGAGGGTGACAAATTAAACTTAGGTGTTTATTATAAATTTCATAAAGATAAGCTTGAAGAAAACAAGAATAAACAAATTTTGGAAGAGGCTTTTAAAAAAGTTTTTGACAGGCAAATAAAATTTGAATGTACACTAACAGAGGCTCCACCTCAGGTAGAGTTGACGGACACTGAAAATAAAAATATAATGTCGGTAGCTGAGGAGATATTTAGTTAGGTTAAAAAAAATATATGTTTGATAAATTTAAACAATTAGGAGAGTTGAATAAGATGAGGCAACAAGCCAACGCTCTTCAAAAAGAGCTAGAAAAAATAATTGAGACTATTGAGAAAAAAGGATGGACTGTTTCAGTAACTGGAGACCAAAAAGTTAGATACATCAAAAAAGGAGAAGAGGATTTCCAAGAACTTGTTGATTTGATTAATGAAGCTATGAAAAACGTTCAAAAAGAATCTGCTAAGAAAATGATGGAAATGGGTGGGGGATTATCAGGGCTCCTTGGTGGACTTGGAAAGTAAGTCTTTATGAAAATTCCTAGGGCGATTTCTTCTTTAATAGAATCTTTTGAAAAATTACCTGGAATTGGACCAAAATCAGCTCAAAGACTAACTTATTATCTTCTTCGTGTTCCACAAAGAGAACTTGACGATTTTAGTGAAAATCTCACAAATCTTAAAAAAGATACAGTTCTTTGTTCTGTTTGTAAAAATGTGGGAGAGGCAGACCCTTGTAATATTTGTTCTGACAATTTAAGAGACAGAAAGGTTATCTTAGTTGTTGAGAACCCGCTTGATTTAATGGCATTTGAAAGAAGTGGTAAATTTAGAGGTTTATATCATGTGTTGCATGGTGCTATTAATCCTTTGGATAACATAGGTCCTGATGAAATATATATTTCTGATTTATTAACACGATTAACAAATAAAAAATCTGTTATTGGAGAAATAATAATTGCAACCAATCCAACAATGGAAGGAGAAGCAACTGCAATGTACTTAACCAAAGAAATTAAAAAAAATCTAAAAGAGGACATCAAAATAACACGACTTGGTATGGGGATACCAACAGGAGCTGATTTGGAATATGCTGATGATGTAACTTTAACCCAAGCCTTGGAAGGTAGAAGAGAATTATAATAGAAAGTATCAGAATTACCCCTGCTTTATAATCTTATTAGAGAGTGTCATAATTAAAAAATGAATACAACTGCCCAAGTTAAACAAGCAATTAAAAAATCTGCAAAGACTTTTTCCGATGAACCACTAGAACTTTTAAAATCTGCAAGGAGGCAAATAACAGGCGAAGAGATGCCTGACGATCAAGGTTCAGAAGAGCCAAGTGCGGTCCAAGGGCCTTCCCAAGAAGAACAAAAATATAAACAACAAAAAGAGGACCAAGATGGAAGGCAAATGGAAGCATTAGAATCTGAACTTAAAGATATTAGACGTCAGAAAATTTTTAATGAGTTAATGCAAAGAATTCAAAACGGTGAGGACATACCTTTAGAGGAATTTAGTCAGTTATCATATGAACAAAAGGATGTTTTAAAAGCTCAGATGGAAGCTATAAAAAAACAAAAATTAAACGCCGAAAGTACAAATAATCAACTTGTTGAACCAACAGCTAAGAAGGGAAGACAACTCATGGGTCAGAAACAATCTGCTCAAAAGCAAACAACAAGGGTAGAAAAACCGGTACCTCCAAGTGGATAATATCTATCAGTAGCCTTTTCAGATTAAAGATTTATATTTAGATATTGGAATTTAGGCTTAAGTTAACTACAATGTAGTTAGTGACAAAATAAGATGGACATTTATTTATCAAATACTTTAACTGGTAAAAAAGAAAAATTTGTTCCTAACAAGAATAAAGAAGTTGGGATCTACTCCTGCGGGCCTACTGTTTATTGGAATCAACACATAGGTCACATGTATGCATATGTTCAGTGGGATGTGTTGGTTAGAACCTTTAAATATTTTGGATATAAAACAAAGTGGATTATGAATTTAACTGATGTCGGTCACATGACTTCAGATGAAGATATGGGTGAGGATAAAATGGAAAAAGGGGCTAAAAGAGAAGGGGTTTCCGTCTGGGATATCGCTAATAAGTATATTGATCAATTTAAAGAAAGCATGAAGCTTCTGGGGATTAATACACCTGATGTTTTATGTAGAGCAACAGATAACATTTCCGAGCAGGTCAAATTGAACCAAAAAATTGAAAGTAATGGATTTACCTACTTAACCAAAATGGGTTTAGTCTATGATACGGCAAAATTTCCAGACTATGCAAAATTTGGAAATTTAAATTTGGAAGAATTAAAAACAAGAGATGATATTGAGATAGATCATGACAAAAAGCTTCCATGGGATTTTTTCCTTTGGGCAATTAACTCTAAACACACTATGAGATGGGATAGCCCATGGGGAGTAGGATACCCTGGTTGGCACATAGAGTGTACCGCGATGTCAACAAAATATTTAGGCGAGAATTTTGACATTCATACTGGTGGAATTGAACATATCAAGGTTCATCATACTAACGAAATAGCCCAAGGATATGCAGCTTTTGGTCACAAAACTGCCAACTATTGGTTACATAATGGTTGGTTAACAGGAAAAGATGGAGAAAAGATGAGTAAAAGTTTGGGAAATTATGTAACAGCAGGGGAGCTAATTGAAAAAGGATATGATCCACTTGCAATGAGATATTTAATTTTAACTTCACATTATAAAAAAGGATTAAGGTTTTCGTTTGAATCTTTAGATTCTGCACAAAGTGCACTAAATAATTTAAAAAATCTTATTAATTCTGCCAAAGCGGAAGAAAGTAGAACCATCTTATCAGAAGAAAAGAATCAAAAAATTGAAGAATTTAGAGAAAATTTTAGTAATGCGCTTGCTGATGATATTAATGTTCCTCAAGCATTGGCTATTCTTTGGGAAATGTTAAAAAGTAATATTCCAAGTCAAGATAAATATGATTTAGCAATTTCATTTGATGATGTCTTTGGTCTTGGTTTATCTCAGGTTTCAAAATCAAAGGTTGAAACGCCGGAAAATATTAAAGCCTTAATTCAAAAAAGGGATGAATTAAGAAAAGAAAAGAAATTTATTGAAGCTGACAAAATTAGGGATGAGATAATAAGTTTAGGTTTTGATGTTTCTGACAAACCTGCCAAATAATAAAAAGTATTTAGTTGCAAAGAACCTACTAAGAACTAGAAAATTTTATTTTTTTGATTGAAAATTCCGGTTGCGTTGGAGATTTTTTAACTATCACTCCAATATAGTCAATTAATGGGTATGTTTTTCTGACTTCTGTCCAAAATTTCTCTGAGAGATTTGTAGAATAATTACCAAATCCGGCTTTCTCTGTTTGGGAACAAAGTTTTCCCTCCCACTGCCTAATTATTTCAAGTATTTTTTTACCTTCATTATTAAATTGATCTTGTAACTCATCTTGGCTTTTTATGTATTTGTTATACAGCACGTTAAACTTTTTAAAATCTTCTTTATTATTATCTATCATCCTTTCAAAATAGTCTTTATATTTTGTAGTCATATTAAGATATTAAATAGATTTAGACACTTGATTTCAAGAGACAAAATGTGTCAATATTAAAACGATATGGCAGAGACAGAAATAAATGTTGTGGGTTTGTCTTCAGGGAAAAAGGGAGGAAAAGCCAATTGGAAAGTAATTGGTGCAATTATTGGTATTATTGTTTTGGCCATAGGCATTATTGCTGGAATACTTCTTGTTAAACAGCAACAAGATATCAGGGAGAAAGCAAAAATTGTTTCTTGTACTGATCCTACTGTTGAGCAATGTCCCGTTGCAGGGAGCCCAAATATTTTAAGAAATTGTCATCCACCACAATCAGATAATTCTCCCGTTGAAAGTATTTGTGATGGAGAGGGTAAGATCTCCTTCTGTGGAACTAAAAATTATTGCTGTCCTTCTGCCGGTGGTAATTGGACAACTGACATGAAAGCTTGTACATTGGAAACATTTTCGAGATTGAGTGTATCTCCTGAAGCTGACATTACATGTAGTCAAGGTTTTACTGATGAATTCACAACAATTAATACCACAAAGTGGAATAAATATGGTGATACAAATGCAGTGAATGGTGTATTGGTTGTTAAAAGGGAGGAATTAGGTACTACTAGCAGTCCAGCTGATTATGATGGATTGGTCACTAAGGATTCATTAACGGGGGATTTTGTTGTGGAGTTTGATATTACAGATTTAGAGAAAACTGGAACTGGGGGCGCAGGTGCAATAGTTATATTTTTAACCGATGATGATGAATCTGATAGACTCACGGTTTTTAGACGAAAAACGAATGACGGAACGTACGACCTTACGGCTGCCTTAGGTGTTGCTGGTTCATCACCAGAAATTAAAAATGTCACTTTACCTAGAGGTCCTGTTACGATTAAAGTAGAACGTAAGTCTGGCAAATTTAAGATTTATAAAAAATCTGGATCTAGTTATCCAGTATTTTTTGAACCACAAGGTACACTTACAAAAAAAATAGAATCAATACATTTAACAGCTCTTAATACAAGCACCCAACTTACAGGAACATACGCTTTAGCAAAGTTTGATAATTTCAAGATTTACTGTTCAACGGGTCCTACAGCAACTGCTACAGCAACTGCTACAACAACAGGCTCTGGTGTTCCAACAAGGACTCCAACGTCTACACCAACAAGAACTGCTACAGCAACTGCTACAGCAACTGCTACAACAACAGGCTCTGGTGTTCCAACAAGGACTCCAACGTCTACACCAACAGCTACCGCAACTGTTACACCTACAGGTGCGCCTAATTCTTGTGGAGGAACTTGTGGAAGCAATCTTAACTGTAATGCTGAACTTTATTGTTACCAAGGTTTTTGTAGAAATCCACAATGTTCATCAGATACAGATTGTAATTGTAGTGGTACTGGAGCAACGGCAACAGCAACATCAAGATCCGCAACAGCAACGTCTTCCACCATGCCAATACCAGAAACTGGTGCAAACTTCCCAACAATCTTGGGTGCAGGGTTTGGGATAATTATGATTTTAATTTCTCTTGCCTTAGCACTCTAATCCTTTAAGGTATTATTAAGCTTCAGGAGTATAATTGAGCAATAAGTTGGCTATGAAATTATTAATTGTAGAAGACGAACACAAAATTGCTAATTCTTTAAAAAAAGGATTTGAACAAGAATCTTTTGTATGTGACACTGCCTATGATGGTGAAAGTGGATATGATTTGGCATCATCTGAAGAATATGATTTAATAATTTTAGATATTATGCTTCCCAAAAAGAACGGAATATCAATTTTACGTGATTTAAGAAGAAACAATGTACATACACCAACTTTGATGCTTACTGCAAAAGGAGAGATAAACGATAAACTAGAAGGCTTTAATTCTGGAGCAGACGATTATTTAGTTAAACCATTTTCTTTTGAGGAGCTTGTGGCTCGTGTCAAAGCTCTAGTTAGAAGACCAACAGAAATTATAAATGAAACCTTTAGAATTAAAGACTTAGAGCTTGACACTAAAAATCAAGAAGTTAAAAGACTTGGGAAAATAATTCAATTATCTAAAAAAGAATACCAATTACTGGAGTACATGATGAAAAATAAGGGAAAAATAGTTTCTAAAGACAATATAATTTCTCATGTTTGGGATTATGAAGCTGAAATTTTACCTAACACAGTTGAAGTATTTGTAAAATACTTAAGAAATAAATTAGGAAAAGACATAATCAAAACAATCAGAGGATTTGGTTATAAAATAGGATAAGTATGTTTACAAAAGCCAGAACAAAATTAACACTTTATTATTTAGTTATCATCATGACAATCTCTTTGTTTTTTAGTTTTATTATCTATCAAGGTGCAACTATAGAATTAACAAGGATTGAAAACATGCAGCGAATCAGACGTCCAAACTCCGCTTTCTTGATTGATCCAGATTTAATTACTGAGACTAAATCAAGAATTTTTCTCTCACTTTTGACTTTGAATGCATTTATTCTTTGTGTCTCAGGTGTGTCTGGATATTTTCTATCTGGAAAAACATTAAAGCCAATATCAGAAATGATGGAGGAACAAAAAGAATTCATAAGTAATGCCAGTCATGAATTAAGAACTCCGCTTTCATCACTTAAAACAGAAATAGAAGTAGCGCTTCGCGATAAAGAACTTAAATTGAAAACAGCTAAAGATTTGATTAAAAGCAACTTGGAAGAGGTAGATAAAATGACACAACTTTCTAACTATTTATTAGAATTAAACAAATTTCAAAATAGGTCAGGAAATTTGAAATTCTCGAAAGTTAATTTAGCAGATATTGTTAAAGAGACGGCCGGCAAAAATAAAGTTAAATTTAATTTAGAAAAAGTGATTATAAACGGAGACAAAGATTCTCTAACAGAACTTTCTAGAATTTTAATAGACAATGCAATTAAATACAGTGATGGTAAAGATGTTGAAATTGTAACTAGGAAACCTGGGATTCTAGAAGTTAAAGACAAAGGTATTGGAATTTCAGAAAAAGATCTTCCACATATTTTTGATAGATTCTATAGAGGAGACAAAGCAATGGGGAAAGATGGGTATGGTTTGGGATTATCAATTGCAAAACAAATAGTAGATCAGCACTCTGCAAAGATAAAAGTTGAAAGTAAATTATCTAAAGGCTCCACTTTTAAGGTTATCTTCAGTTAAGAACGATATTATCTAATAAGTAATTAGTAAGGGAGGTGATTAATTTATGAATAAACAAATTTTAACTAGTCAAAGCCCTAGTAAAAAAGTACTTGCAATAATTTTGGCTCTAGGAGTAGTGGCATCTGTTGGATATTTTGGAACAAATTTCGTTTTGGCAGATGAAGAAAATCCAATGCACCAAACATTAATTAGTAGAATTGCCCAAAAGTTTAATCTTAGTGAAACTGATGTAGAGGCAGTTTTTGAGTCAGTCAGAGACGAAAGAGAAGAAGAAATGAAGACAGAAAGAGGAGAGCAATTGTCTCAGGCTGTTAACGATGGTGTTATAACAGAAGCCCAAAAACAAGCACTTCTATCAAAAGTGGAAGAGCATATGGGAGAAAGACAACAGAATAGAGGAGAGTTACAAGCTTGGTTTTCAGAACAAGGTATTGATGAGACCAAACTTCGTGATTATCTAGGCCCCGTTGGTCGTGGAGAAGGACGTGGTATGGGAATGCCAAGATAGGGATAAGATAGTGTTTTAGAATAAGCCCCCGCCTTTTATAAGTGGGGGTTTGTTTGTGATTTTCGATATTTTAATTGCGTAGAAAAAAATATTTGATATACTTCCAAAATGGCAGAAAGATTCATGGTTTCAACCGATTCCTCGGGTGTTTTAGGAATACCTAGACATTGGAAAGAGGTTTGGGAACCGGCAATAGAACATAAAAATTTTGCTGGATTTGAAGCAATCTCATGGATTTGGATTTGTGGGTTACTTGAAAAAGCTGATAAGGAAGGAATCAAAATTGGTGGATTTCATGGTAAAACTGGTAATAATCTTTGTTCAAGTAGTCGTTCTGATAGGTTATTAACAGGGATTGTAAATAGTATGTTAATGACCACTGATAATTTATTTCATAACTTTGGTAACAATGGAGGATATGTACTTATCCATGAACCTGAAACAAGAAAACATGCAAATGCTCTTGGTAAAAACAGAAGAGTAATTAACGATCTGAGAATAGAAAACCATCCCGATCCTGGCTCATTAGAAAGAACTTATGAAGTAGTTCGTGAACTTAGAGAAAATGGCATTAACGCTGGATTAATGGTTGATTTATTTCATTTGTTTAATGAATTTATAAAAATGGGAAATAATGATAGACCTAAGGTTATTTGGAGTAAAGTAAGGAAAAGTGTGGGTAATTTGCTGGATGTAATTGATTCAAAAAACGATCCCGTTCCTGTATCCTTTCATGTTCCTGTAGGATTAAATAAAAATGATTCTTTACCGACTACTTTGTTAACTAGAGAAGTCTTTAGAGATATTGCAAGGATGACAGACAGGAAAGGTACTTTTGTAGTGCTGGAAAATCAACAAGGTGGCCTTAACATGATAATAACGACTGAAAAATCAAGAAAAAGACAAAGAGATAGGAATGAAGAGCTACTTAATCTATTAGTTAAACACAGTGTGATTTAAATTGCATTGTAAGTGTATAATAAAATTATGAAGAAAGAATGCAAATTAGGTATATTACAAGCATTATTCATAACTTTTTATTGTAGTCTTGTTGGCCTTGTGATGTGGAAAGGGAATGAAATTTTTGGAAGAGTTGATTCGCTTATTGGTCCTATTGCCGTTCTTGTAATGCTTTCAGTTTCAGCATTAATTTGTGGTTTGATTGTTTTTTATAGGCCTTATAAATTGTTTTTTGCAAATAAAAAAGAGGAAGCCGTTAATGTTGTGGTTTCTACTGCAGTTTCACTTTTTGTTATTCTTTTAATCCTCTTCGGAGTTATGTTTTTTTCTTAAAACAGATCTCCGCTTGGGGTTGCAACAAGCCAAAGTCTGAAACAGTGAGGTAATTTAGTATGATGGCCTGTTTTTCTATATCTTTCTAGTTCACTCCAGACAGCCTCATCATGGAGAAAAAGTCTTGAATCTTCGCCGATTTCCACACCAGCTGTTCCAATAAAAGTGGTTGTAAAACCTGCTTCTCTAAGACCCCTTACATAATCTTGGATAGTCTTTATTTGATAATTAATTCTTCCTCCCCATGGGGCGGTTTCTGTTGTTGACTTTTGACTATGGTACTCCCTAATTGACTCTAATTCTTCTCTAAGCGGATGTGGCACAACCATCATAAGTCGGGAACGATATTCTCTGACATGATTTCTAACCTGTGATAGGCAGGAAACATAATCATCATATGTTAACAAATGAAAGAGCATGTTTGCAGTGATGAGTTCAAAATTAACTCGTGAATCACGGAATTTATTAGAAAGTAACTCACTGATATTTACCACATCGCCGTGTATTTTTTGTACATCTATTGGAAAGTGAGAATCATCCAGTTTCGCTAAATCTATGTCAACTGCGACAATATTTCTCGGCCTTACTCCATATTCAATCATTCGAGTTGCAACCCTTCCTGTAGCAGTGCCTAGATCAAGAACGGAAAAATCTTCTGGAAGCGTTTGTCCAAAAGCAGTCTTGATTTTTGGAATGTTGACCTTACTTTCATTATTTAAGTAATTAAATCTATCTTTGTAAAATCTACTAAACAGATAATCAAAAATCCTTCCCTCTGTCCTAACCCATGCGCTATTTTGAGAGTGAGCATATTTGACGTATTCGTGAGTATCCATTTCCATTGTCATAGCCAGGGTATGTTACCTCAAACCTATTCTATAATCAAAAAATTAATGTAGTGCCTGATGCGCAAGCATTTTAAGCTTCTCTTAAGAATTGTGGTAATATACTTCTCGTGTATGAATAAATTCATTAAAAAAATAAAATCTTTTAAAAAGTGGATTGTTGCTGATAAAAAGAGGTGGATTGTTGGTATGGTTG
>Ga0208958_1002076_pt1 | contig 18003 bp, 5 predicted proteins | sample RifOxyB1_FD_184032 | JGI IMG/M metagenome (GOLD analysis project Ga0208958, IMG submission 184032) | Soil microbial communities from Rifle, Colorado - Rifle Oxygen_injection B1 (SPAdes) | ecosystem: Environmental > Terrestrial > Deep subsurface > Rock core/Sediment | place: Rifle, Colorado... | reverse complement strand
AAGAGGGATGCAGCCAATCTCAGCAACTAGTGTCGGTGCCACCTTAGGTTCCATGGAATACAGAGGAATCATCGAGCCCCTTGGCTTGGTAGGCTTTGGTTGGGAAGCTATGATGGGCAAGCTTCAGGGAAAGGGTAGTAAGTCGGGAGTCTTCGAGCCTGATGCTACCTATGAAAGTTCTGCTTGGATGAATAGCTTTGCGAGACAATACTGGGATCTTAACTTGGGTGGCTTAATGGGTCTCACTGAATTCTGGCGTAGGTTTATACCAAGACGTCAATACATGCAGGATTATGTTAACCCAATTCCTAATAGAATGCCTCATTGGGTGAATGCCTCAGATAGAGGAATTGATTTTACTGTCGGAGATCCTTGGAGCCGCATCAGCGAAGGAGAGCTTAGACTTCCTGGACGAGGATATGAGTCTCTACACAATGTCAGAAAGACCTTCCCCGAGGGAGCTTCTATCCTGGGCTATTCTATTGAAGAGACTGTAGAGAGATTGCTTAACATGCAGCCTCCTCTAGATGATGATGGCTTTGATGTAACCACAACTGGAACCTATCTACATAAGGTAGTTCAAGAGCAACTAGCTAGAGAGAATATGCTAGTATCGGCAGAGAAGATGGTCTATGATCCTTACAGTGATCTAAGTGGTTACATAGATGCCATAGTAAAGAAAGGTGGAGATCAACAGGTTGTTGAAATAAAGACCATTGATGGAGAGAAACTAAAGAGTCTTGCCGCGCCGAGGTCAAAGCACTATAGTCAGATCAACTTCTACATGCGAGCAATGAAGCAGAGATCGGGCACTATCCTCTATGTCTCTAGGGATGACCCTAGACAGACTAAGGCATTTGACGTCTACTACTCAGAAAATAAGTATCAGAAGGATCTAGCTATCCTGAAGGAAAGTAGAATGATTGCTGCTGCGATGGCAAGCGAGGGAGAAGGTTTCTCTGGTGCTGGCTATAGCCATGTAGATAGACTAGCTATCTTAGCTGACATAGCTCCTTACAGTCAGCAATACAAAGATGCGCTCCAAAAAGTTAGAATCCAAGCCAGGGCTGGTATGTTGGATGAGGAGGATATTGAGATAGTGAAAACAGCACAGAATAACCGAACAGAGAAAGCTAGAAGGTTAGACCTCTATCCTAATAGATTTACTAACCCAGAATTCTATAACTACAGTAACCTGTTTTCCCCACAGGAGACTTATCCTTCTAACGTAAACTCTAATCCTTATATCAAACCCGCCGCAGAATACAGCTTCCCTGAAAGGTTAGTTGGAGCTGGGTGGGAAGGTTTCTGCTTACCAGGAACAGAACTAGTGGAAACCTCCGAGGGCTATAAGCCAGCTAATAGGGTTATGGAGAATGACCTAGTTAGAACTGCTAAGGGTAACTGGAGGGCAGTAGAGAAGGTATGGATTAGGAAGCCTACAGAGGATGATCTCATGATGATCATCCAGGCGGCTGGACACTGTATTCCTCTAAGAACAACTATAGGTCACAAGATTGCTACTACAGAAGGAGATAAACCTGCCAAGGATGTGAAACGTGGAGACTGGCTTCTTTATCCTCCCATCATCTATCAGGAAGATATGGCTGATATAGATCTAACTGTTATGTTCCCTAAGCTGATTGTTGAAAAGGTAGATGAGGAAGAGTTCGTAAGGAAGAAGAAGAGCAGCAAGCCATTCCCTAAGATACTGAAGAAGACCCAGGCACTCTGGAGGTTCTTTGGCTATTACTTCTCTAGAGGCGGTCTAATCAGAAGTGATGGTGGGAACCATGGTGTAAGGATGGGCTTTGCTAATAAGGTAGTTAGAGATGATGCTGTAAGGACAATGCTTGGACTACTAGTTCAGAACAGTAGCCAGGTAGTGGATGGCTACGACTATGTAAAGTTCAATAATCCAGTTCTAGCTATGCTAGTAGAAGAGCAGATTGGTGATGCTGAATATAAGAGGGTTCCTTCCTTCATTCTTGAAGGAAGTGATGTTCTTCTGCTGTCCTTCTTGAAGGGTATCTTCATGAACAGAAGCTTTAAGAGCCTTACCAAGCAGCGCCCGGATGTTCTTCTAGATATCTCTAAGCTATTGCTACACTTCAAGATAGCCCATAGGCTTCAAAGGGATAGTGGTAGGAACTATAAGCTAGAGGTAGATGAACATGAGCTTGCCGCGCGCCTAGGTCTCCCTACTCCTTCAGAAGATAAGAAGGAATGGACTATGACCTTTAACGAGGATGGCTCTACTAATCTATGGGTCTCTAATGCTCGGGTGGACTACCATCTCCCTTCAGATCTCTATGACTTTACAGTCTATGAAGACCATACCTACTGTACGGGTCTCTTTGCTGTTCATAACTCTCATATGGATACCCCTTTACACACTAGGTTCATGCCTTATAAGTCTCCTTCAGATGAGTATGAAAGGACAAGAGTCTATGGGCGCCAAGCCTCCTTCTGGGAACATCCCTACCGGGATTTCATAGAACCTTGGACAATGACAGCGGTTTCTTCTGATACAAGAATGGGAGGTGCCGCGCATGGAGCCTTTATGGGAACACTACTAGGAGGACCAGCGGGGCTTTTGACTGGAGCTTACCTAGGTAGCTTCTATGGCGGCGCGCAAGGAACCTACTTCTCTATGGGTGGCAAGCGCTGGATTCCAAAGAAGATTGAGCAGGAAAGAGAGATGGAAGGCTATTTCGATAAGCTAGAATACCTTAAGGCTAAGAAGCTTCTAGATTTAACTGGTAATCCAGAATATGAACAGACTATGTCAGAGACAATGACTGGGATGAATCCTTATGCCATGAACTCTACTGGATGGACTAACATCTTCAGGGCTACTCCTTACCAAGAGCGCCCATTCTTGACTGCCTTCCTACAGACTACAGATGAGTCTGAAAGAAAGAAGATTGCCCAGCTTGTTCCCGCCGATGTCTCCAACTTCCTCCGACTTAAGTGGGCTCAGCAAGTAGAAGGTAAAGACATTAAGGCTGAACAAAGTTTTGCTGACATGCAAAATGTAGAGAAGTGGGCATCACAAAATGATGTCCCTACAAGAGATTGGTCTGGGTGGTCTCCTGGAAGCAATATAGAAGACATCCAACTGAAGTCAATGGAACATGCTGGTGTCGATTCTCATGATGCGGGTTTAGGATGGAAGGACCAGATGCGCCGCATTAACCTTTCTCCTTTCCAAGAAGAACCTATCCAGATGACGAAGATGTCCAATGCTGGCATTGGAAATATCCCTGCTACAGAAGTTGTCTCCAGAAGCGATCTTGTATCTGCTATTAACAAGGTCCTTACAAGTAATGGAGTCTATGGTTCTGTAACAATGGACCAGATTCCTGGTCCTTACCAGGCTATTACAGCAACTGATGGTGAAGCTACCCAAGTTACAATCAATATCTCAAGAAAGAAGCACAGTGGAGACGCACTAATGTCCCTACCCACAGCTCATAGGATGATGATCAATGGCTAGTCCTCTAGATAGAGAACAATCAAGAACTGAAAAGGGTCAACCTCTTGGTCCCATAGGGTTCTCTATTGCCTCCTTGACAATGGTATCTGGAGCTACCTATGCCGGCTTCAAGTATTTCCCTAGAGTCCCCCAGGAGAGATGGCCAAAGGGACTAAAGATGATTGCCAGCTATAGGCCATGGGAGCGCCATGATAGTGCTATGGGAGTCTTCCTTCGGGATATGAAGAATGCTGGTATAGCAGTTAAGAAGAGATGGAAGGCATTCTCTGGTAGAGATTATCCAGCTAAAGATCGCAGGGAAGCTCCCTGGTTCATTAGAGAGAACTACAGAAGCGGTATCTCTCTGAAGCCTGATCAGCTCATGCTCTTTGAAGAGCAGATCGGTGTAACTAATGCTGTAATGCGCTACGGAAAGATTGAAAAGATTAGGAAGGCACTAGAGGCTATTACTGATACTAATGTAAATAAAGAGGTATGGGCCAGAATCAACGCCATAGCCAACAAGGGTGGTTATGTTAACCATATAGGGACCATCTCTGATGTTATTGACCTGATTGTTGCTGACGAGCGCGGAGATATCTTTAACAACATTAGTGCTGTTGTGAAGGCTGGTAGTAGTGTAGAAAGACTAGCTGGGCGAGCTGCGAGAATTGGCGCGAGGACTAATGCTGATAGTCGCAGAGCTACCTATGCTGCTTCTGGTATGCCACTGGATTACATTGAATCTGGTAGAATCTTTAATGAAGAATACGATAGGCTCTTCGGTCCTGCCATCGATAAGAATATTGCTATACACTTCAGGGGAGCAGAGGCTGAAAAGATGTTTCGTGGTCCTAAGGGAATTCGGCTACGTTCTGGTAAGGTAAGAGAAGCACTAGATATCTTCTATGGAAAATTTGGTCTGGACCCACTAGACACGGCAGATCATGAAGCCTTCAAATCTCCAGAAAGAGTTATCAACTCTATGAAGTTTGGCAATGGTTGGGTTCCTGCTCCAGAAAGAAAGATGTTTGAAGACATCGTTGCCTATGTAGATCAGCGCACTGGGAAGCAGTATAAAATCACTCTGAAGCCTCTAGCTGGTCCCTTCAGGGAAAATAGTGGAGCTATCATTGAGTTAGTAGATAATAGAGGTAGAGTGGTCTCTATTCCTATTCCATTTACCACACCAACAGGAGGACTATCTATTGGTGGGGATACCAGGATAGCCCAGGTTAGAAGAGTAACCAATAAAGCAACTGGTGAAATTGAGATGCAGCAGCTTAGCGGCTTCAAGGTAATGGAGAATGTCCGCGCCAGGATTGATGTTATCTTCTCTGCCATGAGAAGAGGAGACATTAGGAAAGCTCAGAGTGAAGCAACCAGGGCAGCAGGTAGTGTTCTAAGAGACCTCCCTGCCTCTACAGGAACAGTCTTTGATACTGTCATCTCAAGAAGAATTAGAGATGAGTCTCTGCGCCAAGGAATGGGTCTTAATATAGACCACACTGCGCGTAAGCGCATTGGTAGATACCTTACCAGCATGGAGCGCCTGAGGGCTTTAACTGTAGAGAAGGCATGGATAGCTATAGACACTGAAACTACCATTAGAGCTGATGCAGCTGGGATGCAGAGAATCTGGAACATAGCTGGTCTAGTCATCGGACCGGATGGAAAGATAGCGGAAGTTGCTCCAGAGTCTGGATTCACTAATCCAGGAGGAATGTGGGGAGACCCTAAAAGGGTTGACCCTATGTTCCAGGGACAGTTCGGTAGTAAGTATCATCATATTACAGAAGCTGAACTGAAGACGATCAATAAGAGTGTTCTTGACATTAAAGCAGTAGAACGAATAGTAGATTTCATGCAAGACCCCAGGCATAGGGGCATGGCTATCGTTGTCCACAACAGGGACTTTGATATCCCACTTATCAAAGAAATCTATAAGAGACGGGCTACACCAACAAGACCTGGACAATCTGTTGTTCCATTCGAGGCTCTTGAAAGTAGAATCATAGATACCTATGATATAGCTACTGGATTCATTGACAAATCTAGAGTTCATGGCTACGGACAAGAAGGAATCATCCGGGGCTTCGCCTCACTTTATCCTGATCTTCCACAGGACTATAGAGAAGCTCACCTTGCCTTTAAGGATGCTGCCGATCTTGACTATGTTGTAACCATCATGCAGCGGGAGTTCAAGGATAAGTCGCGTATAGAACTTCTATTGATGCTTAAAGAGCAGATGAAGAAGAGCGGGAGAAAGCCTTACCTAAGCACATCAGAGAAGGCTCAAGGTATAAGAGATGCCTACAGGCTTGGTGGCAGTAAAGGGATGCACTATGCCATGGGCATTACCGCTGTATCCTCTGGTTCAGCCGCAGAAGGATTCTTCAATCCTCTCTCCATCTATGAGATCTTTGGCTACTCTCTCCCCCATGCCGTCTTTGAAGAAGAAAAGATAGATCCAAAGACTCACCAACTGATTAAGGGAAAGAGATCTGGTCACGTTATACGCTCCTCTGGTTCTATCCATGCTGCCACTAGGATGCCTCACCTAACTCCAGAATCTTATGCCCATTTTGAAAGAGAAGGGATGATGCTCCAGGGGATAGCTTCTATACAATCCCTGAAGTTCCAGAAGGCTGGAATGGATGCTATGGCTAGAGTCACCCTAGGAGGAATGGAGGAAGTTAAGAGAAGTGTGGGCTTCGGTAGAGTCTTCCCAATGCTTACTACAGTCTTTGCTAAAGACCCAATCTTCCATGACTCTTCTATTATCCCGGTGGATGAAAATGTCCTTAGGGCATGGCAGATACAATCACAGTATAAGAGAACTACAATTAGACACGCGGATATCCCTAGGACAGCGGCTGGTGCCATTGATGAGGCTGCTATGGCAGAGAACCTTAAGAAGCTAGTTAGGCAGCTTAACAACTCTGGTGGGACCATGGAGGTTGACCCTGAAATAGTAAAGAGGGCAGTAATAAACCCCAGAGACCCATTAGTAAAGGCTATAGCTAGAACTGGAGATAAGACTCCAAAGTTCACTGAGAAATACAGTGGAAAACTAGCTGCTGTAAAGATGACAGACAAGGGTCTTGAGGTCATCTATAGATTAGAGTATGGTTCCCCAGAGCAGGCTAAGGGCTTTAGTAAAGGTCAGTATCTACCAATGTCCCCAGATGATATGGAGTTCTACGGCTACAAGGGCGCCCAGCAGATTCTATCTACAAAATGGGCACAAGATAACCCCGCCGCAGTTTTCCATGGCTCTGCCCAGCATGCCATTAGAACAATTCAGAGACATACAGATACTACTATAAAGGGTGGGAGATTCTATGGAGACCCACGCGGGGCTGAAGCTTATGCCAGAGAGCAATACACAAAGATTAGAAACATCATGCGGGAGGCTGGAGTCCTTGTTGCCTTAACTGAAGATGTCCCTGAGTTAATAGATAAGCAGGTCAGAGAAGCTATTGGTCCTTTGTTTATCATGGACTCTCCAGAAGGTCTACGCTACTTAGATAGGTTCACTGAAGATGCCAATAAGGCTTGGCGCCAGATGGGTCTCCAGGAGATCAACAGACAACAGCTTGATGAAACTAAGATTTCCATAGACATGTTCGAGGAAGCAACTAGAAGGCACGGACAAGGTCCTCCTGGGACACAGCGTGACCTATACCATCTGACTGGTGAGATTGCGAATATTACCGCAGATAACGGTGGGGTTGGAAGGATTCTAGGACCGAGGGGCATGGGCGAGTTTGTTATCAGACAAGAGTCTGCTGGCACTGCCGAGACGATGTCTAGACAAATGTATAGTGCTGTTCCTATAACTGCTTCAGCTAGAAGAATTCTATCCAAGGGAATGCGCTTTAACCCAGACATGATGCGTAGATTTGACGACCTTATGGCTGTCAATACTACAATGATGAAGACCCTGGGGCAGTCTGCTGAGGCTATGAGGAAAGAGATTGCGCCCGCAGTAGAAGCCTTCAAGCACTACGTTCATGCCTCTTCTAGAAGAGTTGTGAAGGAAAGTGGACTCTTTAATGCCTTTACCACTACTCTCAGGATGGCTGGTTTACTAGAGCCCCTAGATGGAACCAAAACCTATGAGTGGGTAAAGGGAAAGGGTTGGGTCAATAGTGAGGGAACTGTTAGAGGTAGGACTCTAGAAGAAGTTAGAAAGCTTCATAATAGCAATGGTTTCTTGGTCAAGATTCCCACCTTTGGCAAAGGTGCTGACTTCATGGTGATGAGCACAGACAAGCAATATAGAACCCTTAATCAGCAAACTGGTGGAAGGCTCTATGTTCCTGGTGACGACATTCGTATGCTCACAGAAACAAAAGCATGGGGAGGGCAAGAATTTAGCCATGATAACTACCTGGCTAGAACTATCTCTAACTTAGCTGAAACCATAGAGGGTGGAAAGAGCCACACCGAGATGGCTCATGCTGTTAAAGAGTATGTCCAGATAGCTGCCTCTAACAGTTTAGATAAGCATGGCTACCTTGCTGGTCTACAGAGTGGCTACATTGGCGGCGTTCTTCAAAATGTTCTTCATGCCCCATCAGCTGATCTTTTCTTCAGTAATATACCTGAACATCCTGAGATGGGAAAGATTGGCGCGCCATCTCTTCACTTCTTAAACTTTGCTAAGATGGCTCCTGGAACAGTCTATATTACAGAGACCGCCGCCAGAGCTCATCTAGGTGATGCTAGATTCAGTAGAATGATCCAAAGAGACAATCCAGCATCTCATGCTATTCTAGAGGAGATGAAGAAAGGTGGGTTCTTTACTCCAGAAGAGGTCTCCTTTGCCTACACGGCTGTTACAGCACGTTATCCTGTTGTTACACCAGCCACCAACATTGCCCCTGTCAATGTTGTAGTTATGAAGTCTATCAATGGCTCTAAGGACCCTTTCATAATGATTGGTGACCCCTTCACCCTAAAGAGGATGCAGGGTGACCATGACGGTGACATTACAAAGCTTGCTGCTCCAGATGTGTTAGATACTCATCAAGTAGCTGACTCATTTAGAAAATGGCATAAAGCAGCACAGCTTAGTAACTTAGAGCATGTCATGGGAACAGCTACCCAGATGGAAATAGACCTTGCCTATATGGGCAAAGGAGAAGCTACCGCATGGCGTGGGGCAGTTATGATGAAGCATAGTGGTGGTAAAATCTATGCCATGAATAGTGAAGTTGTGGACAATCCTGATGGAAAGACCTTTAGGAGGGAGATCAAGTTCTATAAGGCTGAGGAAGCCTGGCTTGGGGAAAAGCGGGGAATCTTCTCCGAGGGGGTGAAAGGTTCAGCAACTTCTACTTATATGGTCAGGAACGCAAAGAATGCTGCCATCGAGTTAACGGAATCTGAAAGGGCTAATCTACACTACGCTGGTATAGGTCTAATGTCTGTAGATGATGGAACTATGATTAGAGACCTTTCTGGTGGTGGTAGTGGGCTTGTTAAGAGTGACGCAAAGCGTAGATCTTTCCAACTAACCCAACGTTGGTTAAATAGAGATGAGTTCTTTGAAGAGATGGACAAGCGTCAAATTATGAAGATTGGAACCAAGATAGCTACCCCTGAAGCTTACATTGCCTATGAGCAACTAATGGGGCTCCATGAAGCTGTAGCTAGTAGGAACGTAATAGCTGACATAGCAGAGACCATGTTCCATACCACTGTTCAGACCCCCGCTATTGCTAAGGGAGGGTTTGCCGAAAAGTTCCAAGCAGAACTTAGGGATGCCCTCTGGACAATAGCAGAGAGGGATAGTGCTGGCAATAGATTTACGGCAGCTGCCGATAAGGCTCTATACAAATTCACCATGGGTCACTGGGAGAGTTTCGAGGGTCTAGGTTATACAAAAGAAGCTATGGCTGGTATAGGTCTTGGTGAAGGTGGAGGTCTCAACTTAAGGCAGTCAATGCTCCATGCTAGAATGGAACATACTAACCTGAATGATGCCTTGACTAGAGGGGCTCAACCTAGAGGGGGAATGTTTGGGAGGACTAAGCGCGGGGGAGAGATTATTGCGCGCTTGACAGACTATCTCTATAACAGGCATGCTACTAACATTGATGAAGGTGGCATGATGATTAGAGAGATGCTTCAGCAGAGTGGAGAGCTGCCAGCTAATTGGGGTAAGAAGAATAGACTAACTGTAGAGGGGGGAGCCAGAGGATTAGGTGCGGAAAGCTTCGGTCAAACTTTAGATAGGTCTCTAGGAATGGAGGCAAGTAGATACATAAGGACAGGTGGTAAGGTTGCTGGGGTGGCTGGCTTACTTTACCTTGGTCTAAACTTCTTTAGACCTAATCAAATGGGAATGCTTGGTGACATGCCAGGAAAGGGTGGAGAAGTTTATGACACTGGCTTCTCGCGGGATGAGATCCCGCGAGGAGTTCCCCTAGACATACCAATGTATACTTGGGAAAGTAAGGCTAGGGTAATGGCTTATGAACCAGGTAAGTTCGCAAAAAACATGCGTATACAGGGTATGCTATTTGATAGACTTGGTATAGACATAGCGACACCAGAAGCCATGCGGGTTCCTGGGGTCCATATGACCTATCAAAGTAATCGTTCATCTGATCCACAACTCCAAATGTATCTTAACAACGCAGTTAGGGGCGCAGTCTAATGGCTACCACAAGAATCACTATAACGATCCAAGGAGCAGATCCTTCTGCCGACTCCCAGAAGATAGCTCGGCAGGTTGCTGATGTCATCAGATCTATCACTGGCTCAGATGTCAATGTTGACATTAAGGATCGCGGAGGAGAGATGGATGGAACATCTCTATACGGGGAACTTGGTCTATGAAGAAGTATACAAGTGAAGAGCTAGAGTTTCTACAGAACTATAGTGAGTTGGTTAATCCTAGACCTGATCTACTTACTACTGTTGTGGCTACTAGACCTGATGGTGTAGAACCAAGTAATAATGTTTACGCAAAGAAACTTGCTAAACTGATAGAAAACCATACAGAAGACTATGCTGGTATAGATACACTTACTATCTTAGAGAGTAATGAGAAACTAAAGACCTTCTTGGCTGATGCTGTAGAAAAGGCTAAGGAATCAACCACTGAGACAACCTCGGTAATTACAGACTTTGATAACTATGAAGATGTAGGGATTACCTACACTTCAATAGATTCTCCTGGACCAGCAGAAGAAGAAGTAATCTTTGATGAGGAGGGACAGACAAAGCTTGGTGATGTTGTTCTAGACATTCCTCCTGAGCAGATTCAGGTGAGAGATATCAATACAGCTAAGATGATTCCTGTTGCTAGGGCTGGCTCTGTGAAGCTTCGTAGTGGAAAGGGTGATATCCAAGTTGAGATTACCATTAACGTTCAGTCTATTGAAGTATTCAACTGTAAAATTAGACCTCTAATAGCGCAGATAGAAAGAACTCCCTGGCTTCCTATCCAGAACTATCATGTCAAGAACTTGTTCCTGCCTATCAATCCTTTAGAGCAGGTAGACCTTCTAAAGCAGGCTATAGCTACTGCCACAAGACCAATTGTAGATGCGAAGGTTCCTCCTTCTAATCTTCCTACAAATCCACTGGGGCTTCCTGATAACGTAGATATCTTCAATGAAGGCAATGATAAAACTGCTAATCCATTTGTTAGTGGAGCAGTAAAAGCTACAGTCTTTGGTCCAGAGCCCATTACCTTTAAGCCAAAGGCTAAGAAGGAAGAAGCTCCTGTCGGCTCGACCACTGCTAAGGACCTCGCTGGAGTAGATCTTTATATCGTCATCCATGGCTTCTCTATTCAGACCATGCCTGGCTTGGTCGGCGCATTCTACTTTATCCTTAATGCCTCTATCTTCAACCACCTTCCCTATACGGATAAGATCCGCTACCTGGTGGATGATGAAGATGTTAAGAAGGTCATCAGGGCTACCAAGAAACTTCGGGAGATGAATAAGACTACAGACCCTGAAGTTAGGAAGACCATGCTAGCGCAACGCGAGGAGTTTGAAGTTAACACAACCAATGACATCTCTAAGTCCATGGTCTTCAAGAAGTGGTATCAGGGTCTCCTAGCTGAACTAAGGACCACCCAGTCTGTCTTCCTTCCTGGCTACCCCACAAAGCCTTATAACACACTACCTTACGCCTCTACAGATGATAGAGTCCTAAAGCTCCTAGAGGCAGATAAGACCCAAGACATCCTCTTCAGAGGATGGATAGACCCAGACATCGGGCGCGATGAGGTTCTTACTTCCATCCAAGAAGCTACAGATAGCTTCCAGGAAGTTGCTTTTCCATCTTCAGGTGTAGATAGCCTAGGTGAAGCCATAGACATTAGATGGGAGAACACAAAGAAGAATATCACCAATGCCATTAGAGCCGTAACTGAATATCTACCAGCGGTTTGGGAGAAGGCATTAGACCCTAAGAGGTGGTCTACTTCTATTGTAGATGGGAACCTTTACATTGCTAGCGAAGGAATGGGTAAGCCTATCCTCATAGAGGACTACCTAGAGGAAGGTAGGCAGGATGGGAAATATGAAAATGCTAAGAAGGCTATCGAGAATATCAATTCAGTGAAGCATGTCCTGGTCTCCTCTACCCAGTATGTTCCCTTCGATCTTCCTATTCCTAATGACTCCACCACTACTATCAATGGTATCACTGCTAGCTATACAACTAACCTGGTGCCGATTACTCTTATTGGACAAGACTATCCCACCTACCAGCATTTCGGTAAGGGGGAATATAGCTGTATGCTTAACCTGACCACTACTAACTATGACCTAGTTAGGAAAATCAGATATCTTAACATGTTCCTCAATAAGACTAGACTAAAGAGGTTAGATGCGGTCGCTGGCTCTGTTGCTGCCAATGAAATCTATGGACCAGCCAATACCAGAAGAGTGATGCGGGAATACTACAAGAAGATGGATATTGAGGTTATGACAAGGGACGGCGGGCGGGCTAACTTCCTCAATGCTATCGGCATCAACTCTGTCCTTATCACTGATGCTACCTATAGCACTGTCAAGGGGCAGCCTGGTCTCTGGACTGTTAGCCTAACTATCCACCAGAACGACATTGATATAGTTAGACAAGAGACCCTATTCAGTAGTAACTTCTTGACAGAAGATATAGTAAATGAGGTTGCTGCCTTCTTAAAGACGGAGGAGATCTCCCCTAGTAACATATGGTGGGAGATTTCTAACCAACTGAAGGAGACAGATGCTATCGTTAGGTCGGCTAATAGCTCCATTGCCACCATGAAGAAGGAGCTTGAGAAAAGAACAACTGAGGCTAATCACGGCTTCATTTCTATAGATATTCCTATTCCTGAAGGAGCAAAGGAGTTACTGCCAGGACCTATTCTTTCTAATGCTCTAGACTCTGGTCAAACTGTCTATAGCATCAATAGTAGAATACGTAGTTGGCTCATTAGACCAGAGATGATTGTCCTTTTACCAAGCGATGTCCTCATCAATAAGCTTAAGAAGCTCTATGCTGAGGTAGTCCCTAGCTTCGAGGTTGCCTATCCTGATCTTGGTCTACCTCCTTTCATCGAGGTGGGCGAGGGGGATGACTTCTTCAATGCCATTAGAAATCCGGCAATCTATACAGCTCCCGATTTCTACATAGCAAAGGGTGGGATTGTCAACGATCTCATGCTTACTACTGCCCTCCAGTATCAGGATCTGATAGCTGGGCAGATAGCTAACTATAAGGCATTGAATGTAGTTAAGGATGGAATGGCTACGCGCCCTACTGCTGATGTTAGAGAAGCTCTAAAGCTAAAGGTGATAGAAGGGATGGTGATGAAGCGCGCGGAGCTCAAAGCCAAGATAGCTACACGGGAGACCCTCTTAACTACCATTAACAATAATGTAGACAAAGAGATGCTTGCGGCAGAAATCAAGGAGTTGACTGATGAATTAGAGCTTTACCAAGATGGTGGAGATGTAACTACATCAGTTAACACTGCTACAGACGCTCAGCTTCAAGCCTTCTTCTATGGTTTCGTTAGTGAAGATGGGTTAGGAATCAGCAATAAGATTTTCAATGAGATACTTCTTGACCTAGGTGGACTAAGATATACAGATAAGAGCATGCAGATGCTTAAAGCATATCCAACCTTCAAGGTCTACTTTGTAGAAAAGGATAGCAACAGGTTCTTATCCTTTGATGATGTCTACAGTTACAATTCAATCAGGTCTATAGATCTGATCTGGTCTTCACAGTCCGCTTCCAAGGTAGCTGTAATCTCCATGAGCAACCTTACTGGGAGCCTCCTTGACCCCACTTCACTAAAGGCGCAGGAATCCTTCGCCTTTACCAGACCAGCCAAGCCTGGAGACTTTCAAGATACCCAAGAAGAACAGACTATGGATGGAATCTATATCCGCCCCGGTCTCCGGGTCATCATCAAGATGGGTTACAGCAATGACCCATATGAACTAGAGACAGTCTTTGATGGTGCTGTTGCTACAATGAAACCTGGAGAAGAGATTGAGGTTATCTGCCAGAGCTGGGCAGCAGAGCTTACTAATCCTATTGGCACCAGTGATGATGGCATCCATATCAATAGAGGCTTTTGGAAGGACCTAGGGAGAAATCTAATCGGGGATTATGACCTCAGGATAGGTTTTGGCGACATTGCTCGTCGGGCATTCTCCGAGTCTGGTGACCTCGCCCAGTTCGGCGCAAGTTCTCCCCTTCAAAGAACAGTGAACTTCCAACCTAGGACTGATAACCAACAGCTATATGAGCTCTTGACAAGGGCAGCTGCTCCATTTACTGGGCTACCAGCAGAACGAAGGGCAGCTATTGTAGACAAGGTCTTTAGAATGTTTGGTAACAATGTAGATGACAACATCTGGTTAACCTGGACGAATACTGTTCCGTGGTATAACTCAACGGCTAAGGAAGGCAACAATATAGGCTTCGACTGGTATATCAAGGACCAGACTGGCTTCGATGCCATCCAAGAGCTTCTCTTATGGTTCCCTGATCATATCTTCATGGAGCTTCCTTACAATGAAGGGAACATCAAGATGCAGCGGTCTACCCTCTACGTGGGTCCGCGCAATGGCCTCTATGTAGCAGAAGACATTGACCCTGTAACTAGTCCTCAGCTTTTTAAGCAATGGGAAGGCTGGTCAGATGCTAAGAATTTTGAGGTTATGACTGGTCATGAGATTTCTACAATTACAACAGAAGAGGGACTAACTAGAATCAAGACTGCCCCCGTTACTCCAGTTCCTGGGGCTAACCCAGTCTGGCCAATTGGACTACCGATAAAGAGCTATAAGAGAATCTCTTCCCAATATGGAATGAGGATGCATCCTATAAAGCATCAAAGACTGATGCATTGGGGCGTAGACTTTTCAGCAGATACTGGTCATCCAGTTGTATCTACTATTGATGGAAAGGTCTCTCAGAAATTCGAGAATGGATATGGAAATACGGTAACTATCACCAACTCAACAACATCTGTAAAGTATGCCCACCTTAGTAGCTTTGCTGGAGTCCCTGATGGAACTGATGTTAAGGTTGGGGAAATTGTAGGAAAGGTAGGTAGCACTGGGGCAAGCACAAAACCTCATCTCCATTATGAAGTAAAGATACATGGTCAATCTAGAGACCCTCTAATTACCTATACAGAAACGGTTCCAACTCTACCGGAGCTCTTTAGCTATGATATGGGACTGACTGAACAGGAGTTAGGTCTACTTAACCCACGCCCACCTCGCTTTGAGTTCTCTGATAATCCAGAAAAAATGAAAGCTCGTGAGAAAGACCTTGCTACTATAAAGAGAGCAGAATCTATTAAGGGGGCAGTTGAAGGAAACTCTAGAGATGTTAGACTAACCAATCCAGATGATTACTATGGAGCCCCTGGCTTCAAGCGAGTTAACCGCGCCCACTTCTTTGACAGTTTCCATCATATAGTAGATAACAGCATTGAGGCTACTACAGAGAACATGTGGAATAAGGTAGTTATGTATTATCCTGATCTAGGACCAGTGAAGGCAGAGGGGGAGAAGCCAAATACATTTAGAGAGGGAGGCTGGCTAAGAGAAGCAGTAGCTGCTTTACCAGCAGGAATGGTGGGGGTATCTTTTGGGAACGGAGCAGCTACAAAACGTTTTACAGTCGCTCTAGATGAGGAAATGAATACTGCTGCTATCAAGGTTCTTCAGACCTTTCAAAAGAACATAGATAAGAAGAACTCTACTCTACTCTCATATTTTGTAGATGAAACAGATGAATACAAGATGGACCCCGGGAAACCCTCTAAGCTTCCTATGTATTACAGAATAGCTAATAGCATCCTAGCTAATGGTATGAAGGAAATGTATAACGGTTCCATCACTGTCCTCCTTGACCAGTCCATAAGACCGGGGGATAGGTGCTACATCTTTGACTATGTGAACCAAATGTTTGGTCCCATCCAGGTTAGAACTGTCCATCACAGAATAGATGTAGAGACTGGCGCGACAACTACGATAGTTCCAGAGCTAGTTGTGGAGCAGCAGAACATACCAGGAATTCTTAGAGATAGCTGGCTTCAGAAACTCTTTGGGGTTGCGGTTGGTGCTAGTGTCCTACCAATAGCTATTGGTGGGGGCATGGGTTCAGCCTTCGGGCACTTCGGCGCCACTGTTGGTGCTGTTGCTGGTCTAGTAGCAGGAGGGATATTTGCTGATAAGATCTGGAAAGGGACTGGAGGTTACCTAATGGGGCGCCAAGGCGCCCTGGACTTTGCTGGCTTATGGTATAGAGGTAGACCATTTGCTGCTGGCATTGAAGGTATGAGTAGAGATACAATGAATGTAGTGGTCGCGGATAGAATCTTCTCTCTTTCTCAAGTATTCAACTATGTGGGTGGAGGAGATCGCTGATGGGATTAGCTCCATTTAAGACAGTAGACAAGCTAACAAAGCATGTTGAAAAGAGAGCTCAAGCCGCCGAGCAGGCGGCTAGAGTTAGCTCTACTCCTGACTATCTCCCTTTAGATACTAGAAGGGAAGATTTCTACTATGCTGGACCGCCCGAGATGGTTTACTGTATTCTTCCAAGCATGTCTACTATAAGGCTAATCCTTTCAGATAGGGCAGCAAAGACTAATGACGTAAAGGCTAACCCATGGAAGTATATGGTGCGCTTGAATATACCTTACTACAAGCTACCTTCAGATAAGACAGTTCCTATAGGAATAGGTGAACTAGTAGAGGTTGTCCCCACTACAGAACCAGGAGAGCTACAATCTGCTGAAGGACAGCCACTTATGGGTTCCCCTAGTTCTTCTTCAGTAGTGAAGGTAATGGAGCTTGGTAGCACTCAATTAGTGCTTGGAGAGAATGGAGAACTTCAGATCTGGAGCGGCGGGAAGATGGTCTCTTCCTTCCATGCCGATAAGATAGTTCAAACTACTCCAACTAACACAACTACATTCTTTGGGTCAGATCAGAAGCTGATCTTTAAGGACAACTTCGCGCAGATGATTCCAAGAGCCTTCGTTCCTCCATTTTCTACACCTAACTACTTACCAGACTTCTCTGTTCTAGGAGACCTTGGAGAGCTGCGCAAAGAGGTCCTTGGACTTCTAAGGGCAAGGAGAGCGTAATGAGAACAAGTATAGACATAGCCATGACCTTAGATGGAGACCTGAAGGTCGCGGACAATGGTGACCTAGAGATATCTTCAGGGACAGACTGGTTAATCCAGGAGATTAACAAAGTAGTCAGAACCACTAATCCTCTATGGAAGACCCATCCAACTATAGGTGCTGGAGTAGGGGAATTCATTGGGCGCCAGAACACCAAGGATGTAGCAGATGAGCTAGCTGGGAAGATTAAAGATTCCTTGCGCGCGGCAGAGGTGGTCACTCTCCCAGATGACATCTCTGTAGATGTCGTTCCTACTAGCGCAACTACAGCTGTAATATACATTTCAGTCCTAAGTGGAGGATACTCTACTCCTGTCACGAAGCTCATAGTTGACTATGATAAGGGAATAGCTATTCCACAAGATGAGGAGGAGCCGCTGGCTACCTCTAGTTCTCGATTTGTAAAAAACAAGTATCTAGAAAGGATCTCTAACTTATTGGTGTAGGGGATGTTGGGATGCTATAATGATGGGGTGGAAAGTGTGCCACTAGGAGGAGCGCTGGAATGGCTATCTATGTAAGAACCCCATCGGAAATACTGACAGAAGCCTACAATAGGGTTCTGGCTAATACTCCCATCAAGAACCTGACTCCAGGTTCTACTGCCAGGGCTATCCTTGAGACAGTCTCAATAGCGCAAGGTAGACAGTATAGTGAGGTTGCTTACAATCTAGCCCAAGCCTATGTCTCCACAGCAGTTGCTGAGCATCTTGACATGATTGGAGGGATGCTGGGAGTCTATCGTGGCGGCGCCAAGGTTCCTTTTGATGATACCTATAGCAACTTTCGCTTTAAGATTGACCCAGCTACTGGCTTAACTGCCGGGGCAGTGGCTTCTAAT
>Ga0208958_1002075_pt1 | contig 18005 bp, 33 predicted proteins | sample RifOxyB1_FD_184032 | JGI IMG/M metagenome (GOLD analysis project Ga0208958, IMG submission 184032) | Soil microbial communities from Rifle, Colorado - Rifle Oxygen_injection B1 (SPAdes) | ecosystem: Environmental > Terrestrial > Deep subsurface > Rock core/Sediment | place: Rifle, Colorado... | reverse complement strand
TTTGTAATCCCGAAGGTAAGTCTGAATCATGCTGGCTTCAATTGCGAGGTCACGAGCCCGTGATTCATGATGAATGCCTGCTTTGCGTCTGGATTCATCGACTTTTGTTTGGGCTTTTTGATGAATTTCGTTTCGAACATGCTGTGGAAGGTTTTCGATTTCTTTCAGGACTGAATTGGCCCATTGTTCTTGTCGTTCAAGAATCGCGTTGGTTTCATTTACGGTGAAATTGTTGTTCGTGGGAGGATTCGCTCTTTCGATTTGGTTGTGAGCTTCATAGACGTGCTTTGGCAATGGGAAGGGACAACCGAAGGTCGGGACAAAAGACTCGATAACGGCCGTAACTGCTTCGTGAAATTCTTCGTCTGAGAGGCGTTGCACGGCATTGAGAAAAGCTGCTCGGAACTTGGGCTTCGCAGGAGGGTCGAAAAGTTCTTCCATCCGGTTCCATTCTGTCGTGAAGGTTGCTGCTTTCATTGAACGCCTACTTCGGCTTCGGCTTCAGCTTCGGCTTTTGCACGTTCGTCAAGGTTGTCGTCCCACACGATAGGTGGTTTTCTTCCTCTGCCAGCCGTCTTGGCTGGCGTTCCATTGGCGTAGGCGTTGATTCGAGAAGCGAAGAGTTTCAGGGTGTGGCCTTGCTTGACCAGCCATTCATCGTTGTCTTCGAGGTATCGGCACATGCGTTTTCTGATCTCGTCGGGTTCGAAGGTTTGGAGCAGGCGTTTGAGTTGAGGGCCATCGGCTGCGGTGACGAGGTATTTGTCTTCCCGAATGAACTCGAACATCCGAAAAAAATAGTCGATGAGTTCTTTGATGCGAGGGTCGGTTTTTTTCTTATCTGGTTGTTTTTCTAGCGTTTTTGTCGGGGTTTTCTCTTTTGATGACCTTTTTTTTGATGACCTTTTTTCAGAATGAGCCTTTCCAGGAGCCCCCGAATTCGGAACCGAAGGTGACGAATCGGGTATGTTTGTATTATTCTGTTCTGATCCTGTTCTGTTCTGATCCTGATCCTGATCCTGATCCTGATCCTGATCCTGATCCTGATCCTGATCCTGATCCTGTTCTGAGGGATAGGGTATCCTAGATAAGGTATTTTCTGTCGTGGATAGGGTATCTGGTGTAGAGGATTCTATACACCTTTTTTCTCCTTTTCCGTGGTTGCATCCTTGACAACTTGTGACAAGATTGTCGATGTCGTCGGAACCCCCTCGAATTTTGGGATGAATATGATCTATCTCAAGTACTACGTCTGGGGCTTTTCTACCACAATATTGGCATGTGAATGCGTCACGTTGCAAGACAGCAAACCGGATATTCGTAGGTAAGGCATCACGGCCGGTTTTCTTGCCGGTAGCTACGTGTCGTTGAACCTGGGGGTATCGCTCAAGAAACGCGCCTATGAGTGGGGTATGGTGCAATGTGGCGAGCTGTGCTGCCGCCGCTTGCTCATTCTTGACTCCACGACCCTGGTAAAGAAACATATGAATCACCCACACGATCTCCCGTTCATTGTCATACTGAATTAATCTGTGATCCGTGAGTGTTTTGAGGCAATCCTGAACGAGAGAAGACTTCAAAGCGGTGTCATAACCAAGATAGTGCGTCGGAAGATAATAAATCCCGGAAACGTGCGTATGACTGTTGGTAATCAGATACAAGAATACCAACTTTTCGTCTGGCGAAAGCCCCCGAATCTTTGGGTCCGTCCATATGGAAGTTTCGACGGTGCGGTACATCCATCACTCCATTTTGTCTGTGCAGTTTCCAATAATACTGCGATTGCGTTGGCGGAGGGTGAGGGCTTTGACCCCCCGGACCTTTCAGTCATCGACTTTCAAAGCCGCCGCCTTAAACCACTCGGTCAACCCTCCATAACCCTGTTGGTTACTCGCTGTCTCGATCAGCACTGTAGTCGCGTTTGCTTACTGAAATATTCCACTTTGGCCGTTCTTCCTTGCATGTTGGGCAAAAGAAATTTCCAAACCGAATGACACCACATTCGAGGCAAATTGGATGCGTGTGTGGTCCAGTTTCGTCACAGAGTAAAAAAGGACACGCCCCATCAAATTTCATCACCGCAATCATGTTTCCTCCCCCAATTTTTCAATACTCCATCCGTTGCCGACCTTCAACTCGATCATTTTTTCACTCTCGATACCAGGAAGATTTTCGGACTGATCCGCGATCGTATTCGAAGGTGTCGGTACTCGAGCATACTCTGGCCAGACCGAAACGCAAACCTTCCGCGTGATGTCCAGCGGCCACTCCACCATAAGGCGGGTGCCTGGGTGATAATTCTCCAATGCTTCAATGAGGAGGGTCATGTTGAACTCCTCTCCAAAACCCTGTCGTCATAGCAGCCCTTTTCGTATAGACGATTCTCCCAATAACCGACGTCGATCAGGGCATAGACCGATGTGTGATTCCTAAAAACCCCCTTCGTATAATCGGCGAGGCGACGTTCAAGGGAAGTGTTCGGGAAAAACGATATTGCCGTGGATGCCCGCATGACCAAGATTTGAACCTTGAGGTCATGGCGATCCAGGTAAGCCTGAATCGGTCGGTCGCCCAGGTCGGCAGGAATATCGAACACACCCTCGAAAGCTATGTGGGGCGGAACGAAAGCCTCGCGGTCAATGCCAAGCGTGAGCAGATCGTTCACGCAAAGTATGGTGAGAAGGTCAAGATGGGAGAAGCGAAAGAGCGGTGTCTCTGGTTCAAAGATGTGGGGCTTCAGGAGTCCCCACAAGACCCACTGCCTCACGACGAAAGCGAATAGTCTTTTGTCGGGGCTCATATCATAAAGGAACTGGTCCATCGCCTCTTGCAGCGAGTAAGTCTTGATTTGGTAAGTCTCGGTGTCAGTCATTCAGGTCCTCCTTCTCGCGAGGTCCACCATCAGTGACAGACTCAATGAAGCCCGGACAAATCACGTAGCGCTTCTTCATGGCTTTGGTCCTTTCAGAACCTGAATATAAACCGTCGTAGTCACGACCATCAGTTCCTCCTCCACTATCTCCGCGGTACTCTTCTCCGCCGGCGAACCTCTTCGAGACATCTTGAATATCCACCGTGCCCGAGCCTTGGCCAGCGCTATCTTGCGGTCAACTACATCCACCAACTGATCCAACTCGTCTTTGCGCATTCCACTCTGAAATCCGCCTGTCGATCTCCGCCTCGTATGCAATGATGTTCACCTGGATTTGGAGAAGACCCCTTTTGAGGTTGATGAACTTGAAATCCTTGCCTATGGCTGAGAAAACCTGATGCCTAATCTCGGCACCAAAGCCACACGACAATAGATCCTTTATGATCAGGAGGTCAATCAAGTGCCTTCGACTTACGCCCCACTTCTTTGACCCCAATCCCAACGTCCGTAAAAACCAATTCCACTCCTCAATCTGTGGCGGTGAAAAATCTACCGGGGCCCCTGTCGTAAAACACAGGCCGATAATCCCCGCTGTATCCTCGTAGCCCCAAATTTCAGGAGTAGGCGGTTTTTTCTTCTTGTCCAATTCACCATAGACGTCCTCATGATCCTCATAGCACCGTGTCACAACCTCCGTGCCCGCGGAGATCAGCCGCCTCAGAACGGCCTTGTCCTTCACCAGCGTGGCATAATGCACAATGTTCGCGGCACTCGGCACCGCGTCAACCAGGTCCGTCAAGAACTGCACACCGCCGACCTGCTCCAGTAGGGGCGCACGGCCGTGCGCCCCTACACCTTGCTTCAAGGCTGCGGTCAATGTGACATAATCCACAGGCTGGTTGCGTTCAAACAGCTCCTGAATCGCGGCGTAGCAGATCCGATGGGCCTCAGTATAAAAATCATCCGCGTCCAGGGTGCCAATAACCTTTGCCGCGGCGTCCGGATCGAGCAGCAACCCGCCGAGGATCGCTCGTTCGCCTTCGGTGAATCGTGGTGGGGTCTTCGGCATATCAGCCTTCTTGTTGTGGGGCAGGCTTTCCAGCCTGCCATCTAGCGGCCCTGGCAGAGCATCCGGGGAGGATGTTTTTTGCAAAAACACCCTCCCCGGACCCCTCCCCAAAACCTCCTATAGCATGTCAAGGACTCTTGGTGATGCTCTCCTCGGTCCATTCATGGCTGCAATCCTGGCAGGTTAAGTGATTTTCCAGCTCGGCTGGAACGCTTCTTAGCGGTGTCTCTTCGAGACTGAGCATCTCAAAGTCTTCTTTACTAACCGTGGCCCTGATCTGGCTTTCGTAGTTCTCGCTGCCGCACGCCGGGCATTTCGTAAGCTGGAATTCATAAAAGATCTTCGTTGTATCAATAACGGCTTCATCTTCCATTGAAGTCTCCTAAATCGTGGGGCAGGCTTTCTAGCCTGCCAATTCCTGTTGATCCGGATGCGCGGACATCGCGGCATTCAACGCAATGTCCAGCGCAAGGCTGGTCTTGCCCATGCTCGGCCGGCCTGCAATGATGATCAGGTCGGAATTCTGAAACCCCGCGGTCAGTTTATCGAGATCCTTGAAGCCGGATGCCACGCCCGTGATATACTCTTTCCGGTCATAGAGCGTCTCGACCTTGATCATCCCGGCCCGGATCAAGTCCCGTGCCTCCAGGATGCTCCCGTGGATCCGTGACTCACGAATGCGGAAGATCAACTGCTCGGCATCATCCAGGAATGTGTCAACGTGCTCATGATCCTCTTTGCGCCCACAAACAGGACAAGAGCGCACATCATTAAAATAAATTTCCGAATGGTTGCTCATACTATGCCCTCCAGGAAGGGAGCGGGAACCCTTGACTTAGGCTCGTTATTATAGACTGTGTGATACAAAGTACCCCACCTGTGATAAATGGTCTTGTCACCGGACCAGTGTCGTAGGGCGAAATCTAGCCAATCATAATGGGTGCTCTTGAATCGGTATTCCTTGCAGATTTCCCACTTCCCCTCCGCTATCAGTCCGAACCCGCAATGCTGGGTATCGAATATTTTCTCAGTGCAACATAAAGGGTTCCAGTCAACAGTCAATTCATAAAGTCGGTCGCACTTATCACACTCCTGCATCCCACCGGAAGCGTACGACTCGTGTTGGAATTCTTCCTCGTGACCGCACCAAGGACAAACGGGGTTGTCGGTACACCAATGGTCGATGTCGCTCATTCTGGCTCCTTTATTTGATTACTTGCCTGCGCTTTCGCCCACAAAGCCGCCTCTTTCATGCGCTCCCTTCCGTGCGTGCAGAAATGCGTCTCGATGTCGGGGATGAATGCCCAAAATGGGAACAAACGGCAAAGGTGACTTTCCGTCACCGGGTTGAAGTGTTTCTCCTTACAGTCCTTACAGAAGTATTCAGCGCTCATATCTTCCCCCTAGCTTCCTTCAGCCGCCTGATTTTGGCAATGAGGTCATTCACACCGATTGTCTCCGTTCCGACCTCTGTATCGTAATCGCAGTTCTCCGAGGCCCACTCCCTCAACTGGTCAAGCTCGTCTTTCGGCCGCTTCTTACCTACCTTATCGTCAACTTCCTTCACGGCCTTGTCAATCATCTCTTGCGGTATCATGCCCATTCTGTCCTCCTATTCTTGGAAAAAGCCCCCGGCAGGGCTCCAGTAAAAACCCCGCCCGCAATTCGACTGCAAAACAGTCGTGGCTCCGCGTGACGTCGCCCGGGGGAAACTGGTTTATTGACGGACCTTTTTGATTTCCACCACTGGAACCGGGTCCAGTTTGAATCCAATTTTCCCATCAGGAGTGACAAACCACTTTTTCCACCCGGCCTGCTCATTCAGCAGGTCCGCGATGTCGCGGGCTGTGTAAATGCCCTTCGGGATGTGGAAGGTTTTTCCACCTCCAAGTGTCAGTGTGAATCCTCCAGGACCGACCTGGAATAGTCCGGTTGCTTGACTCATGATACCTCCTCCGGGTCCGGTTCCGCCTGAGTCATACCCCACTTGATAATCAACTTCTTGAGTTCATCAATTTCTTTGATCCAATTCGGGCATAGCCGGCAGGGCTGAAGGTGTGGGGCCGGGCCGTCAGGTTCCTCCACCCGCCAAGTGTGCTGCCAACTAAGACACGTATGCAGGTTCGATACGGGAAGCCCGTTACGATCGCAGGGGATATTCTGGAACAACTCAATCTGTTTTTTGATTTGGCTCCAATCCCGCAGAGTATGACGAAGGGGCACTTCGGGTTTCCGGATTAGTCGTGGTTCCGGATATACCCGGGTGATCTGTTGAACCGACTCCGCCTTTTTTTGCGGTTTCGAGGGTGAATTATGACTCGTTTTAGGACTCACCGCCTGCTGCTTTGCCCTTGCCTCTTCCTCCTGGGCCTTTCTCCACCATCCATAAAGGGTAGCAGGCACCGGCGCAATGACATTGAACTCTTCCGCAAGAATTTCCCGGATCCGATCCATTCTCTTCTTGCATCGCATCAACTCATTGGATCTCCACCTTACCTTGTCCCATTCAGCGGAGGTTAGTTGCGTCACCTTCCTCTGATCAAGTACTTCTTCAGGTTCCGCCTTTTTGTCCTCCATCGCAATTGGGGCCCGGACCACTTCCGGGGGTATGAGAAGACTTTCGACTTCGGGCGCCTTCTTCGTTTTCGACAGCATCCGCTCCAACGAAACCCGATTCTTAACCTTTTGCCCACTCTGCCATCGTTTATACCACGTGGATACGCTCGTCGGCGATAACGGCGCCTCCCATCCGAATTTTTCATCCAGTGCCAGAAAAGCGTCTTGAATGGAAAGACCTTGTTGATAGAGCAGGAAGGCATAAGCCATCACCTTCGGGTCCAGACGCCACCGACCGACAACCGGACTGACGGGAAGTAGGTTCTCTACGGCCAACTTTGCCTGATATTTCATAATGGTCTGCAAGGCCATCCTGCTGTTTGATCTCTCATTTCGGATCAGGCGGTAGACCTGTGCCGGCCGCAGGCCCTTCTTGAGCATATCGCAGACGAACGTCGTCATTTCATCCCAGGTCAGGGCGGTACTAGAACTTGATTCTTGAGGCGAAGAAGGGTTCTGGACAACTCCTTGCTTTTCCCATGTGCTAAACCATTTGTACACCGTGCCCGGGAGAAGAGGCGCTTTTTCTCCGAACTCTGAATCTAGGGCCAGGAAAGTATCCAATACCGAAACTTTTGCTTGATAAAAGCAATAGGCCTTATACCGAACGACCGGATCAATGCTCCACTTTTGCCCCTGTTTCTCAGGGATTAATCCGTCAGCAACAAAATTCGCCCGCCAGTTCACGATGGTAGTTAGCGCGGGTTGTTGCTCAGGAGGGAATTGCTCGATGCACTGGCGATACACCTGCGCTGGCCTGAGACCCCTCTTAAGAGTGTCAAAAACGACGCATTTGACGTCATCCGAAAACTTTCCGACTGCTAAACGAGTACCGACCCTTTCCCCGCTTGGCACTTCCTCGCATGAGGATTCCTCTGGCGAATCGGACGGTTCCGCTGGTGGGGTATTATCTATGAGGGAAACTTCAAGCTGGCCCATGATCTTCAAGAAGCGAGTCCACCATCCATCCTCCACCGAACAGGGTATTTCTAAGCGAACCCGTTTGTTTGTGTTCACTGGAAATTCGATTACTATGGTCGAGGCCTCAGTCGCCACTTGACAAATCCTCCTGATTTCGCGCTGGGGTTGACAAATTGTTTCAATTTCGCGTAACAGTTGACAACGATGTCGCTGTCAATTCCCCACCATCCACCCTCAGTCATGTGTACCGTGTCATCTCTCGGTAACATTTCAATCACCTCCTTTCATCTCTGGGTTGCATGTCTCGTAACCATTCTCGTGATGATCATGGCGACAATTCTCACACAGAGAGACCACGCCCCCACAACGGTAACATTCATGGCGGTTTTCCCACGCACCATGTTCATGCACTTCGATTTGTCCTTTGAATTTCTCACATGGTTGCTGTCCTACGGTGAACTTACTCATTTGCGGCGTGTCCATTCATAATTCGATACGGGATCGATAGGATCAATGCGGCTTTTCCATTTATGTCCACAGGTTTTGCAAGCTATCGTGTCTTTGCCTCTAATTTCAGAACAGTGCAGCACATCCCAAAAACCGTCCAGACATAGGCCGTATTTGAATATTTGTTTCATCGCTCCTTCCAGATCATTCCCGCCACACCGGGGACATTTCCACTTTCGCCTTCTCATTTCCCTTGTTCCTTAAATGGATCTCTCCTCCAAAATTCCCCGTACAGCTCTATTGCCATTTCCACGAGCATATTCTCCCGGCGTTTCTCAAGACCAAGACTTGGTTGCATTTCACATCTCCCCTTCGGCTCCCCACAGTGTTTGCAAATATGTTTTCGCTGCATCGTCTGTCATTTCGATAAAATGGTAGCAATAGTTCAGAGAGCCCGGAATGCTCAGGGCTTCACAAACCCTGCTGCAATAATCCCCGTTAGTTTTCCATTTGTAACCGTATTCATCGGTTATAAGAAGGTCCGGGCCGGACTTGGCCTTAACCCTTACTTGCAATAGCATTTTGCACCTCCGGTAGTTCGTTCCATTCGCGGCCGTCGAGTTCACGCGGTTTTTTGAGGGCTACTGGGTCAAGGTAGCGTTTCCAATAAGTTCCCCAAGCCTTAAACCAAAACGGTATCCCCGCTGCCTGACACTGATCCCGCAAACTTCTCACCCAATCGGGATGGATCAGCCTTGCTCCCGGCCCCGTCTCACCACCCACAATGACCCAATTCAACCACTTCGCCGCGGGGCCAAGGTTTATCGGGCCGAGGAGGGGTTCCGCTGAGATTCCACGGACAGCCGCGGGGATCTGTTCAAGGTGGATGATCCTTTCATCAAAGCGGGGCTGGTTTTCGGTTGTGATTAGGAACCAGATATTCCGAAAGGGTCTCGGAAACTGTTCTAAGTATCCTGCTACCTCCTGATGATGAAAATATTTGGCAGCATTAGCTGGGCGCTTTGTGCAGAGGATAAACTCGTGTGCATTCTCATGGCATAATAGACAAATCTCCCAAAAAAGACCGTCAAGGATATTGAGTCCTTGCAGACCTGCTAGAATCTTTTCATGGAATAAATCCGTCAAATCCCCGACAAAGAACCGCCGCGACTTTCGCCTGGTCGTGAGTTTGGCCGCTTCAAGCCGTTCCGGGAAATACCGGAACTCGCCCTCTTGCTGACCGTGGAAGCGATTCAGCATTGAAAGCGCCCAGCAGTTCGTACAAGCCTCTGAACAGCGGGTGCAGCCGGTGATCAGATTCAACGATTCGTGCCAATATTGGCCAGAGTCACCTGGGTTTTTGCTCATTTCACCCCCTCCACCGTGATGCGGAACCAAGATCGACCGTCGTGAGAAAACTCGATTGTGCGCTTCGACTTGTTCCATCGTCGGTATTTGATCCCCGGGGGTTGTTTGCTGATATGGATAGCGTCCCAGATCACGTTTTGAACATAGTCATAAGCTTCGTCAACCGTCATCTGTCCGTTTCCTGCGAGTGTCATATCCCCAGTCCTGCTTGCCGAAAGATTCAGTATGGCGTCATAAAACAGTGAAAGTCCGAGTACGCCTGCGCTATCTCCCAATCACTGATTTTCGTTTCTTGACAACCCTCAAAGGCAATTATGAAGCGCGCGAGCCAGAGATTTTCGGGGTTTGTTACTCTGTCCGACATCTGGCTGGGCGAGTACTTCAAAAACTCATCCAATGTCCGATGACAATTCACTTTGAATTGCTCCAAAAGTTCATCTAAATTTTCGTGGTGTTTGTCCATGTATGAAGTCCTATCTGTTCAGTGCGTTTCTTGATTAGCGGCTCGTAGTCTCGATTCAACTCTATCCCGACCCACAGCCGCCCCAGCGATTCCGCGACCTGTGCCGTGGTCGCCAACCAAATTTGTCGTAGACACAGCCAGCGGCGACTACCATTCCTAGCGTGTAATGCTCCGTGGAACTTGCGTGGAACAGCAAATAAATTAGTGGGTCTGTTGTCTTGCTTTTTGTAGTTAACGTGGTGGACTAGCCAACCGCGCGGAAGAGCAAAACCACGACTAGCTTCCCAATTCAGAATGTGTTCTGGTACATAGCCATTAGAATTAGCTCGTGGATGCTCTTTCCGTTTTAAATTGAGGTATCCATTGTCTATCCACCTTCCTCCGTTGTAACCAGGAGGTGTTGATCCCTTTTTGAATTCAGTCACCGGAGAACTTCGGTGTCCGCGGCGACCGATATTGGCACAGACTCGTGAGCAGTATTTTGTTCTTTCCCATCTGCATGGTTTCTGTACTCTGGCGGGTTGGCCACAAACAGCACATGGCTTCGTAATTAACATTCTTAGATCCCCAGCCCTGGTTGTTTAGTTCGTTTGTCGATAAGTGCCTTATAAGCAACATTCAGCTCTATAAGAATCCATTTTCGCCCCAACTTTTCGGCAACCTCGGCGGTTGTCCCTGATCCCCCGAAACAATCCAACACCAAATCACCAGGGCGGGAACTACTCAGAATACAAATCTCAGCAACTTCCGCGGCCATCACAGCATGATGCGGTCCCTTGAATTGCGCGGTCGGGATAACCCATACACTTCGCAACCCCGGTCCGTTAGGATTCGGCGGGTGGAATGTAGACGTTGCTTTGCTCTTGCCGCGATAAACATGGCGCTCGGTTCGCTTCTCCTGTGTTTTTGCAAGCTGCCGGGTAGCCTCCATGTCGTGGTACGGGTCCGCGGACTTGCACATTTGTAGCACCGGCTCATGTGAACGATACGGTTTGTCGGTCCCGCTGGTGTTCGCGCCGTTTGTCTTAAACCACACATCATCGCTGCGCCACCACCAGCCCGCATCTTGAAGCATGAACGCCAGCCGCCAGGGAATCCCGCAAAGTTCTTTATTCTTGAGCCACGGGACATTCCGCCCCTTGCATTTCGGTTGCCCATGTCTGCGTCCTCCAGGACTGTAGTCACCACCGGAACCGCCCGTCTTGTTGTAAACATCGTCAATATTGATCCACAAAACGCCGTCGTCTGCCAATACATCCCCAACGGCCATGAACACGTCAAAGAGGTGTTGTAGATATTCTTCAATGGTATCCTCTTGGCCCAACTGGTCGGGGTGTCCATAATCTTTTTGCTTCCAATATGGAGGCGAAGTCACTCCGCACTGGCATACCACTCCCGCGGTTTTCAGCTTTTGCAGCCCACTCAACGCGTCGGTGTAGAGCACAGTATTGGTGTATTCAGTCTGCATCAATTTCTCTTCCATAAGGGATCGTTTTGTCTGTCTTTGATCCATTGCCAGATAGCATCTGGCTGAGTTGTGGGGGAGAGTCCGCCTCCGTGATGCTGGCCGCGGTGATGGCCTCCACCTTTTGCGAACACCACGGGAGTAGCGATTGCGAATAAAACCGCTACCAACAAAACGATAAGACTCTTCTTCATTCTTTTTCTCCTATAAAATTGGGCTCCCTACGTGAGATCCCTCTCTGATGTCAAAGAGCAATGGCAGAATGGGTACGATGCCCTTATCATCGATGGGGAGCCCGTTCGTGATTGCACCGCTTCTCCAATCTTTGCAATCTGACTTTGAGATCATCTATTTGCCTTTCAAGGTCGCGCAGGGCAAATGGAGTCGTGTAGTAGCCAGCAAAAGAGATTTCGACTTGCGGTCCTGGTCGCCACGGCGCGGGATGATGCGCGAGAAAGACCAACACCAGAAAGCACACGAGGCCCACAGAAAGGGTTACAAGACCGATTATCTTGAGCACGGCTTTCATTCAACCACCGCCTGCATGTCTTTTCCTTCAAGGAAGCTGTTATCAACGTCGAAAAGTCTTTGCCGGCCACGGAACGGGATCGGAGTTTCAAAAAGAACCGGACTGTCAAGTCCCCATGCGAAACGATCTCGCGAAAAATCTCCCAAGAGCCTTTGCTCTTGAGTCACTTCGTGGAGGTCGAATAGGTATTTTGTGGAAATACAGTCAACCAACTCGACTCGACCGAGAATTGCGCCGTAAGGCATGTACCACCAGCTATGGAAGTAGTCCCACAGCCCCATTGAACGGAATAGACGCTTTGCCTCATGCTCCGAGAAGTGCTTTGCCCCTGCATGGATCAACAAAGGGCCACGGTACGCCGTGTGCCAGGATCGCGTCTCCCACTGCTTGAACAGGCCGGGCTTTATTTGCCCGAAGATTAATGAGGCCCACGGTTGCCATAATGAGAGGGCTTTCATTGTCTACTCCTTTCGCGTTCGGCACGATCCAAGTTGGAATTTACCCAAGCGAGATTGACGGAAGCATCTTCGAGTAACGACCGAATGTAAGCAAAATCTTTCTGGTCCAAAAAAAGAGCTGCATTCGCCACAGCATGAAGATTTCCAGAGGCTTCGAGGAGGCGTCCGAGTGTGTGCTTATCGAAAAGAGCCTTTCCTTTTTTCGGAACCCCGGACCCTCCTCGCGGTGGATTGCTCACATCCAACTTGCCCTTGTCCAGTTGGTCCATTTTAGAACCCCGCATTCGCGCCGATATAGAAGCCGTTTTCGTTGACCTTGGCATCCCCGAACCAATGAACCCTGTGAATGAATCCCACATTCATGGCAATGTCCGGAGTGAACAGGTGCTTGAGGGATGCCTCAAAAAAGGAATACTTGTCGCCCCAGGCCGCGCTAATGTCGCCTGCGGCATATCTTGTGGATAATCTTACCGTGGCACCGGCGCCGGCGAACAGCCGGGAGAAGGCTTCCGTTTCCTGAACGGCCTTCCCGCCGTCCTGCTTCTGCCCGGTAAGGGCAAAGTTGAAGTATTCACCTACCAGGAGAGGGGCCACATATTGCGTCACAGGGAATTCTAATTTGATCTGATGCGATCCACGAAAAGTATAGTCTATCTGAATGGGCTTCTCGCCCTTTCCTCCGCCGCCACTGTTGGCCTTGACAAACTCCGTGGCTCCGATCTTCAAGACATCACTCGGTGTGACCATCTCAGAATAGTTGAACGGGATCGTAGCCAGATAGGTAACGATCAACGGCTCACGGACTAGGCCGGTCGTGAAGCCGATAAGCAGGCCCGCTTTCCGCAGGTTTAGGGACAACTGCTCGTCATGGAACGTGAGAGCATGGGAAGAGAAATAGGGCCTCACTGTCAATTCGAGAGGACGGTCCTGACAAAGCACATGGGCCTGGATTCCCAGGATTGTCAAAACCGCGATTACCAATACCGTTCCTTTCACAACAAAACTGAATCGAGAGTTCATCTCACTTACCCCCTATGGTCTTCTTTATTCGCCTCCTGCGAGGCTCTTGGCTGATGCAAACGATGTAAACTCACTGAGTATCGCCGTCCGAATCGTTGACAGGATGATCCGGGTCTCCTCGTCCATCGGGACGGTGTTCAGGACTTTCGCGAGGATGCTGTCGAATCGCTTCGCCTCACGAGGGTTGAATTTGACGTAAAGCGCTATGTGCGGCTCGATCATCGCTTCAATGAACATCCTGGCCCGTTCCTTGGTAACGTCGTTGCCGAATGTTTCTGCGACCGCGACGCTACATATGGTGTCGGGGTCGAGGTATCTTTCGTTTCGTTCAAGTGTTGCGAATGCTTTCATGGGTCTAGCCATTTCCTTCTTAGGTCGGAATCTTGTCATGTCGAGTCGTGTCCTGTCCCGTCGTGTCCCGTCGCGTCCCGTCATGTCCCGTCATGTACTCTTCTTTCGCCGGAACATCTCAACCATGTCGTCGGTCGGGAGCAGGTCTTCTTTCTTCGTCACCGCTCGCTCGATCCCTCGTAGGAATGGGGGGTTCCAAACCTTTCTTGTAAATCTAAATAAGGTCATATTGCGGTTGTATGTCGCCTTCAGGTCGGCAGGCAGTTTGTCGTAGTCGATGGATGCAAGTTCTTTGGTGCCTTCATCGCATACAGCCCGCGTCTTGCGAATAAGCCTGCTGTTGTAATTGGGAATCTCTTCCTGGAGGAGGAGGCGATACCCGTATTTCTCAATATTACGGAAGACACCCTTGCCCTCATTCTTGAATATCTTGATTGCAGAATACAGGCTATAGTATTTTGCCATTTTTGGGCCGCAGGGCTCTCCGCAAGCCTTCTCGAAGTCTTCGTAAGTCGGTTCATCGCCAGGTGAAAGCGTCTCCATGAAGGCCAAGATTAACTGCGTCTCAAGTCCCCGCTTAAATGGCTTCGTCTTGTCCATTGGATGCCCCTCTTGTCGGAATCTCGTCTTGTCGAGTCTTGTCAATTCTTGTCTTGTCCCGTCAGGTCACGTCCCGTCAAGTCAGGTCAAATTGACGGTTATGCCTTCTTGGGCATGGTAGCGCCCAAAATACCCGCGCTTTTCCGGTCTGAACGAACCGACGCCTATGTATTTGCCAGCAAAGTCAAATGCTGCCGCGAGGAGTTGTTCAGTAATGATGTCGTCCAGTATTTCTATCTCGACTTCACACGTCCACTTTTTGACAACTGGAAAGCACTTCCAGACACGTTTTCCGCCTCCGGCTTTTCCATCTGATGGAACGTGCAGAGCGAGCCTTTCCACTTTGACAAGGGCAGGAGGGATGTCGTCAGTTGCACCGGGAATGATAAAGGCGTCTATCATGCAAGGTCGCCGCACCAGTAACCCTCGCTCAAAGTATTTGGTAAAAGTTTCTTTCCCTCTGCCCGGAATCGTGCCGAGATACTTCGCTCCGCCGCAAAGAGAGTGGTAAAAAGCCGCGCCGGGTATAAAAAGTTGATTCTCTTCCGTCCGATGTGCCCTGTCCCACCACGTCCGGGCCTCGTAATCGTCATGTCCTTCCCGCTCCTTCTTTGTCAGTGAAACACTCTTGGAAAACTGAATTGGGGCATCCCCCACCACTTGCACAATAGATTCTCTCATCTGCCTCTCCTTTTGATTGAAATCTTGTCCTGTCCTTGTCGGGTCGCGTCCAGTCCCGTCGCTGAATTCCTTCTCTCTTCACTTGATCCCTCCCTGGCAGATGAAGACCATTTCTGATGAAAATCTGCGTAATACCCAATAGCCAAGGCATCCGGCGTGTGCGTATGTTCCTTGAGGTCGAATTGTCTCGCCAGCAACGCTCCCTCAGTCTTAATGTCTTTTGATGTGGTCACCTTCTTCAGTGGGATCTCCCGTTCAATGAAAAAATCTCGAAGCACTTGGATAGCCCGCTGTCCCTTTGCCACGCTCTCATAATGATCTCTGCTCGCCCTTGCGCCATTGTCCTCATACGCAACGAGTTCGATTTCCCACCCGCGTTCCCTCATCTTGAGATAAAAGTCGCGCAACTTCCCGTACAGGTCGTCCAACTTGGCTTCAAGATCCCCGCCGTTGGGCTTCAGTGTGACCGCCAGTTCAGTCAACGGTCGGCCTCTGTGCCACGGCAAAACAGCAGTTACTTTTAGACCGGGATCTATGCTAAGAGTACAATGGGGCATTGTTGTCCTAATCCTTCACGATAAGAAAAGAGGGGAAATTAGTCCTCAAATTTGCTGTCTAACCGTTTGACTTCTTCAAGAGCGATTAGAGCCCTGACGCCGTCCCCGTTATCAATATATTTCCCAGCGAGGTCTTGAATTATCGTCCGCAACGCAGGCCATTCTTCCTTAGTGCATGAAATCGGACAACCAATGTGAATTGCCGCTTTTACCTCTTCAACTGTCATCGTGTTTCCTCCTTGAAAAGCCAAAAATAGGGGCTGCTTCCAGGTATAGACGGGGGTCCTTTTTTGATGAGGTATGGTCATGCCTTTCATCATTGAAGCAACCCCAAGACGGTTATTCCTCTACAGCTTTCAATTCCCCAAACTTGGGTTTCGACCCCACTTCGGAAACGCCTATCGCCAACAATGATTTTCTAAGCGCACCATATCGCCTCTTGGAAATCTTCGTGTCGATGCTGGTCTTAGAAATGCTCGCAACTTTGGCTATCTCCTCAGTGGTCATGTCGGAACGGAGCATTTCACCAAGCACGAATTCTTTGTCCACCTCGTTTTCGGCTTGCGTGAACCATCCGTATTTGGAATCACCGAGTTGGATGGGGCCGTATTTCCTCGACCACTCTTCACAGGCTTTCTCCAACGCTTTGGTAAAGGCTTTGAATTGGACCATTCCTGAGTAGGCAATGGAGATTTCTTCGGGAGAGATTGCCAGGGCGGTTATGTCCTCCGCGTTCACGATCTCCTTGAGTCGTTCAGAAATGGATTTCTTCTCATTCTCCCCGTTGACCGACGCCGGGATAATGACTGCGTTGTCGATCACTTCCGGCATGGCAGAACCGAGAGGACATTCGTTTCCTAGAAACTGGCAAGGCTCGCCGTACCAGCTTTCACAATGAGGACCAGGCTTCGGAATGGGTTCCATCGCCTTGATGTTGGCATTCCACGATTCAACGTAAACAAGCAGGGGATTTTTCGCGAACTTGTGGCTAACGAGTCTGCCGTCAGGCGTCAGTTCCTCGAGTACATGTCCGTCCTTGGAGTAGGAGAATTGCCAGATGGGATAATTGCCGGATCGTGCCCACAGATAAGCGAATTCAAACCGATCGACGCGAGGGTAAAGAGAGCGAGCCCCCAGGATGTAGATGTATCGTTCCTTTTCGTTCTCCTCTTCTTTCCATCCGCCCTTCAGGTCATCGACCCGGACGATCCCGTTGTCCATCATAAACATTCGGTCAATGATGCCCCGAAGGATCGCTTTCTTGTCGAAGAATCCTACCGTTCTCCCGCGACCGTCCATGGCGAATTGTTTTTCAATGCAAAGGGTCTTGCTTTCCGCATCGGAGAGCTTCACCGGATCATTGGCTATCCCAAGATGAACAACTTCGCTTACTGTTTCGCGATCTTCTTCATCGGGGTCAGAGGCGATTTTCACCAGAGCGCCATCGAGATCCAGTTTATCGAGCCGTATATCAGCGACATAACCATGCTGCTTGCGGCCTCGCCGTCCTCCTATTGTCGTCTTCTTCTCTGCCTTCTTGGATTTAATCATCCACGCATGAAACGGGCACAGATCAACATCACCGTAGGTTGACTTGCTTCCGGTTGCGAACCCTTCCATGATCTATCCCCTCCTTGGCGGGATGCACTTTGCCGCGGCCAATTCATCCAAAAGTGGTTTCCTGCAATACTTTTGGAAGCTCTCGAAGTCCTCATCAGGTATGGCGTCAATGGTTTCCACTCCCATCGCTTCACATGCCCTTCTCGTGGCGAAGGTCACAGCCTCGTCCGTCACCGCATGCGTATCGCGGAGATAGCTGATTACAGTGTCCCAATAGACTTCAGCCTTCGTGGGCGGAGCCACTTCGGGTTCCGTAGCACCTTCGGCCTCTTCGGCAGGATGCGGCGGTTCTTCCTCTCCAGGAAATACCGCGGGTTCTCCTTGCTGCTTCGGAGCCTCAGTTTCTTCGACCGGTGGCGGCAGTTCCGGCGCAAGTGCTGTTTGCGACTTTGCCTTGCGGCGTCCTCTTCCAGGGGAAACGTCAGTGAAACTCACGTCGATTGCTTCTTGGATTTCGCCTTCAGCATAGGCCGTGCCGATTATGTCGGGGAACAGGCGCCGAGCGAGCCGAGACATGGCACGAGCGAACAGCATATCATCCGGGGTCTTGATCCAGGCCCCGCCGTCCTTCACCAATCCCATTCTCTGTGCCATCTCGATGGTAAACGTGACTCGGTGTTCTTCACCGCTATCCTTGCGCTTGCCAAAGATGGTGCATTTCTCATGCGTCGATTCCTCGATCTTCAGGATGTGTCCACTCTGTCGGATGCGTATATTCATCATCCTCGCGGACATCTCGATTTTGCCCTGGATATTGTGGAATCCACCTGAAATTGCGGTCATTGGGGGACAGCCCAATTCACGGGCATAGAGCATGATAGCCATGACTCCATCAAGACCACCAAGACTCAGAAAGAATTTGCTACCTTGGGCTGTACTTGCCAGCACCTTCAGCACTTCCAACTCTTCTTTCGATGGGAGAATCGGGAGGTACTGCCCCCCGCGATCTACCACCATCCCCATTTCTT
>Ga0208958_1002067_pt1 | contig 18071 bp, 22 predicted proteins | sample RifOxyB1_FD_184032 | JGI IMG/M metagenome (GOLD analysis project Ga0208958, IMG submission 184032) | Soil microbial communities from Rifle, Colorado - Rifle Oxygen_injection B1 (SPAdes) | ecosystem: Environmental > Terrestrial > Deep subsurface > Rock core/Sediment | place: Rifle, Colorado... | reverse complement strand
CCTGCCACTCTCGCCCAAGTGAGTCCTTGGCAATAAAATCCATCTTCGGGCCATAAAAGGCCGCCTGGCCAACGTCCTCCCGCACTTTTACCCCGCGCTCTTTGGCAAGCTCCCGCAATAGCCCTTCTGCCTTTTCCCAATCGTCTTTACCGCCAAGGTATTTTTCTGGTGTTTTGGGGTCGTGAAGCGACAAATTAACTGTTAACTCAAATCCAAAGACTCCATAAAATTCATCAATAATATCCCAAATTTTTAAGAATTCATCCTTCACCTGGCTCATTCGGCAAAAAACATGCGCATCATCTTGAGTGATGCTCTCTACTCGGGAAAGTCCTGATAGCTCCCCTGATTGCTCATCGCGGTACACCATCGTTGTGTTGCAGTATCGCTGTGGCATTTCCCGATAACTCATCGGCTTTCTCCCAAAAATCTCAGCATGGTGCGGGCAATTCATCGGTTTTAATGCCGTTTCAGCACCTTCTCGAGACTCTAATCGGAATAAGTCATCCTTAAATTTTTCCCAGTGTCCGCTTGTTTCGTAAAGCTCTTTTTTGGCAATGTGGGGAATTTCTACCTTCTCATAGCCGCGAGCGCGCCGGAGTTCCCAAACAAAATCATCCAATAAATTCCGGAGGATGGTTCCCCTCGGCGACCAGAGTGGCAAACCTGGTCCCACCAAGGGTGAAAAAGAAAATAAATCAAGCTCCTTCCCGATTTTTTTGTGATCGCGTTTTTTTGCTTCCACCAATCGTGCCAAAAATTCATCAAGTTCTTTTTTACTTTCAAAAGCCGTTCCGTAAATGCGAGTCAGCATCTTATTTTTTTCACTCCCACGCCAATAAGCCCCCGCAATACTCAAGAGCTTAATAGCCCTGATTTTGCCTGTGGATGTCACATGTGGCCCCGCACACAAATCAACAAACTCTTTACCCGTTCGATAAATCGTTGCTTTCTCATCTCGATTTTCAATTTCGCTAATCCACTCCTCTTTATACTCATTTCCAGCAAACATTTCTTGCGCCTCTCCAATTTCGACTTCCTCTTTTTTAAAACCTAAGTCAGCTTTAATAATTCTTGCCATTTCTTCCTCGATTTTGGCGAAGTCATTTTCACTGATCACCTCACCATTGAGATCAAAATCAAAATAAAAGCCATCTTCCGTCGCCGGCCCCATCGCCATTTTCACCTTGGGAAAAAGCTTCAAAACCGCCATTGTTAAAACATGCTCCGCACTATGTCTCATTTTTTGTAAATCTTCTTTATTCATTACACTTTTTTAGTTTACCTAAATTAAACTATGCTTATTATAACCAAAAATCCCCGCCTTCTGCGGGGCTTTTCATTTTGTCACCAAAACTACCCCGCTTAAAGCGCGTACGTAGTGGTAACAAATGTCTGTTTCATGCCAGCAAAATAATTATCATTGAAGTTTGATTAGGAGTCAAGAATGGGTCGCAGCAGTGTCATCAACAATGCTGGGCATCGCGACCCACATAATTTAGCGTTCGGCGTACTAGTCGTCGGGCGGCTCGAAAAGCTGAATATCGCCACCAACTGCAACCACAACGTTGGCGTCCACAGTGCTGACAAGATAGCCCAACTCGCTGTGCAGATTGGCGATCAGCAGCTCGGTGTCACCGGCATATTCGAGCAGTTCCCAACGCGGTAACGTCAGCGTCCGCACATTACGGGCCACACACTGACCATCGAGGTTGATGTCCGACGGGCCGGCAGGAAGACCTAAAACCAAATTGTGATCATGCTCGATGCCATAATCCCTGAGAACCGGCAGCACACGATCCGCGAATTCAGCTTCGGCTTCATTCTGGGTCATTCCCGTGAACAAATAAACTGTTCCCAACATCAGTCGACCTCCTTAACACTTCAAAGTACCGAACGTGCGGCAATTCTACCCACTATAAGATCAATTTGCAAGTTTTGATGAAGTTTTGGGCCGCCGACTTTTTATTTTATCCGGCGGCTCTCGTCCTTATTCGGCTCCTCTCTTACGCACCCAAACCATGATTAACTTTTTTTCTCGACCAGTGGCTTGCTGTACACTCGTCATCAAACGCCGCAACAATTGATGTGCACGTTTCACTTCGCACTGGACAATGATCTCGCACACCATTGTTACCGATCCATCAGCGTTTAACTGCGCCAAATCACAACACAAATCAGACTAGACTTACCCTCTTTCTATCTATGCGTCAGTTGCCGAACACGGGCATTATAGGCTGACATCTACCGCGGTGCAACAACCGAGCGAGTGAGAAGTGATTCCTGCGTAACCCCTACAATCGACGCAATCCCTTTTCCAACAAGTGGTAATCCACCCAATGTATTAAAAACAACCACCAATAATGTAGATACTAAAACAAAACCAATACTTACCCCAAAACTCCACCCCACCCCATGAACAAACCCTTCGCGGAAGTCCCTATACCTCGCCCGAAACCTTATTTCCGTTTTATCGTTCATTTAATTCACTCAAAGCCACTATAAAAAGACTTTCACTCCACCCCAGTGGCGTATTCTCATTATATGAAGGAGCGTTGCTAAAATACAACTCCGGCATACCATCCGGTGTGTCCGCCACAATTAGTTCTTTTATCAATTCCTCCGCTTTTTCTCGATTTCCCGTTTTTTCGTATATAATTGCGAGCCACGACAGGCCAAAAGTCCACTCGGCCTCTTCACTTACACCATCTTCATTCCTATTGTAATATTTATCACCTTTATATCTGATTACTCCCCGATCGCGTTTCAGATGATACTCTACATTCTCTAAAATCTGACCCCTTTGGCTTTCATTGACGACGTTATATGGCCAAATCAAAGAAAGAAGTGCCAAATCAACAAACTTTCTTTCACTCTCCCGAGGCAACAACTCATTCAAGGCCTTCTCACCCTTTCTAATCAACTCTAAAGGCACTTCTACCTGGGCCAAGCCACGTATAGATCTCAATCCCGCCACACACGCTCCCACGCTCGAAGCGTGTAATTCCTCATCTTCCTCCCACATTCCCGAATCCAAATCTCGCCAATACTCAATTACTTCTAGGTATTTTACTAATTTATTCACGATCCGAATCTGATCGGGTGTTTTTAATATCGATCGTTTGTTGCGCTTTTCAAGCTCCCCAATTCGAAACAAAATACACCCCACTGCGTCATTTTGTTTATTTCCCCATTCTTCCCAAAACTCATTAAATGTCTCCGGATGAAACCTCGCATGAATATATTCAAAAGCTGCTTTCGGCTTGTTTTTGATAGCTAAGTCAATCTTATCTTCGTGTTTTAAAAAAATCTTGAGGATCGCTCGATAAGTTTTTTCCACCGTCCCCCAGTCTCCCATTACTTCAAACGCGATCGTTTCATAGAAATTATCTCTTAACCAACTTTTGTCATATCCCGTTTCAACATTCTTTTTCGAAGCCAAAAAAAGCCCGCTCTCAACCTGCAGACCCTTGAGTATTTTTAAATGTCGAGCAATGAGCTCATCATATGTCAACCTTGCCATACGTCAGTGGACCCGGGGGGAATCGAACCCCCTACTCTTCCATGCCATGGAAGCATGTTACCGGTATACCACGGGCCCTTGTTTTAAGTGATACCACTGTATTATATTGTAGTCGTGACAAATTTTGTAGGGAGGTGATTAAATGGAACCAGACATAACAGAAAAACCAAACCAGGAATTGAAAGAACAAGAAATTCAAACAGAAATGGATCCTGTTACGGAAGCGATTAAGAAAGCATATGACAGGGATGGGCTAAGAAGTGCAACAAACATACTTATGGAAGCACTTGTAAATGACAAGGTAGATGCAAAACAATTTTGTGATCATTGTCTGAAAATAGCTCAAAATGCCGACAGTTTTGCCGAAAGAAATGCACGCGGCGTTAACGAACGCCCTGCCGACCACGCTTTTGGCGTTGCACTGGCAGCCGAAATGCGAAGTCATGCTTTGGCAGCAAAGTTAAGTGGAAAATAAAATTAACCCTGAACGAGCATCATGAGTGAACCCAAGTTCACTCAGATTGAACCAATTTTATCATTCTTTCAGCCTCTTATCCAAGCCTATCCTGATTTTAGACAACGATTTAGTTACGTTTGATGTCAAAAAATAAAATCACAAAACCTAAAACAACCGATGAGATGAGGGAAGTTGCTTTGGGGTTAAGAACAGGTTTTGAAGCTTCATATATTCTTGAAAAGTTAGATGAGGAGCACAAAAGCCTTAAGAAACCAAAAGAAGTATCTTCTGATAGCTATTTATACAAGTCGATGACTCTCTTCGAATTTGATAAAGGTGTTTTGTTATTAAATGCTATCCCAGAACTCCATAGGATATTTGCTTTGGAATTTAATAAGAATCTTCAAAAGGAATTTGATTGCAAGACTCCGAGTGAGAAATCTCTCGCAGAAGTATTAGCCCTCAACTGGGTGAGAATTTTAAGCACGCAGCAAAGCATAAATGCATATTTAGCAATGAAAACGATAAATCAAAACGGAATAGGTTACTTGAATGTGCTGAGTAAAGAGTTAGACAGAGCGGAGAGACATTACCTAACATCACTGCAGACCCTTAAAATGCTTAAAATGTTACCTATGAAGGTGAACATCAAAACTCAAACAGCCATTGTCGGACAAAACCAAGTAGTTCAAGCCAATAATCAAAATGATTAAGCCATATGATTTAGGAGATAGTTTAGTTGAGCATACACAAAGAGTGGAAATTGATAAGTTGGTCAGACAAGCTCAGAAAGGGCTTAAACAGAGGCTCCTAGAGGCTCAGATTGAGGCTTCTGGACTCAAAGTGGCTCTTACTACCTCCAGGACGAGATTTAATGGTCTGCGAGCTTGGTTTGTCTGCCCCATTTGCTCAGGCCGGAAGGGTGTTATTTACACAAAAGGGCAATTAGTCGGTTGCAGAACTTGCTTGGGTCTTAAATACAAAAAACAAAGGTTTAAAGGAATGGCAGAGCTTCAAAGTTACCCCACCATCTAACTCACTATATTTATAATTTATTAGTATTCGGCTGAGATTATAAATACGTTATACCAGTACTGATTGTCTGATTTTTCTAGTGAAAGTGAGTCTGTGATTGTGTCACCTCCAGAAATTGTTTTGAAGCCATTTTGATATTGGGTGTCGTATACATCACCATTATTTGTTTTTGAGTATGTAATTTTGTATTTAATATTAGATGCGGTTCTTACGTTGTTATTTTTTATAGTTATATCAGCGTATTCGTAATATCCACTTGACCTGCTTTTAACTGATAATACTTCTAAGTCCTGCAAAGGAAACTGTTGAGGCTGGGGTGTTGGTGTAGGTTTTTCATATTTTTCAATTTCTACCTCTCCTCTAGGTCCAACTATTGATGTTTTTCCTGTTAATCTATCAGTTTTATAAATATATCCTTCGTTTGTACCTGTAATTTTATATCGCAAAGAGGACGCCGCCAGTAATATCCCAATTATAACGATTGCTCCAATAGCCATGCTTTTCCTGTTCTGCTTTTTGGTCATGGTGAATATATATGTTAATTCTATATCACTTCCTTGGAGGAATCCAAGAATACTACATACCCCAACTCACAGTATTTAATCAGTCTTTTAACCCCAACTTTTGAAGCATTAAGTAGAGGAATCCGTGACCACCATGAACGCCGATAATGTACATCAAGGCCGTTCTTGACAATTCGACAGTTAGCCAGGGGCCAATACCCAAAAGGAGTACCACCACAGTCCCTGACAAAAAATCTTCTCCAGTGAGGGCTACCGCAACGCTAGCGATAATTGTCACTCCCACAAAAAAGACAACCGAAATAATATAGATCACTTTTAAGAATCTCCACCAAACAAACTCTTCTGCGGGTCGGTCTTTATAGCTGGCCCCATTGGGGTACATAAATAAACATACCATATAGGCAAATTAACACGCAAAATTAGGTCTTCTTTTGTCTACGCATTTGATCAAAAACACGTCCTGGAGGAGTGGGTGGTGGGTGGATACCTTTTTGGGTACCATCAAACCTGAAGCCTTTTAATTGTCACAACAATCTACCCCCACTACATCCCCCTATCGTGTAAACAGAATGAGTATTCCTGGGGCGTCGCCTCTCGATACCAGTCTTTTGCAGGAACGTACTCTTGGTGTTTATTGGCGTCTATAATGTCTTGGTTTTGAACCTCGCATTTATTAGAGATGTATTGGTCAAGCAAGCTTGGTGGGGGTGAGGGGCATGTTTTTAATAATCCCTTTTCTTTCAACTCACCTTCAGTCATACCATCTCTAGCTGGGATGGCGTCCGAGTGCATTTTTACCCACGAGCAACCATGCTTTATTTTTGTCGGACGAAACTGGAACCAGTAAAACAAACCGCCAACAAGCAGAAGACCGATTATTGTTATGACAATAGTGATGAGGAGAGGTTTCATAATTTAACCAAAAGGACGATCAAAAAGCCTCCAACAGAAGAATGATTTTCATTCCTTGCCGTGAGTATAACACTTTCTGATGGACTGAAGTGCCCCACACCCCAACTCACTATATTTTATTGCATCAATCAATGCGGGTGATAAACTGTAATCAAACAGGAGTGGTCTTGAGGAAATTAATTCGCTTTAAATGTGTTCCAGTGATTGTATTATTGCTTCTTTCTTTGGCTTCGTACTTTAAGGAGCAAGAAAAGAATAGATTATTAATATCTGCGAACCAAGCATTGTCTGACAAGAATGAAACATTGGCATTAAACCTTGCCCCAACGTGTAATTTTGGGCAATGTCCAACTTATAAATCTGGTGATACTGACGGTGATGGAGATTCAGAAAGCCTTGTCGTGGTCCCTGTTTCCATGACAAAAGGAGGAGGAGAAGTGTGGATTATTGATGAAGGAAAGGTGGTTTTTAAAAGTGACGGCCAAGCGAATATTTCTGTTAAAGCTCCGGGGTACGAAGTGGTAAATAACGAGGGCGGTTTTATAATTACTTATACCAAAGAATACGATGGAACTGGTTTAAGACCTAAGACTTGGGCAACAGAGGAGTGGAAATATGAAAAAGGGAATTACATGCTAAAAAGGACTACTTTTGACGAATAAAAAATACCCCACCATCTAACTCACTATATACTAAATATTTATTGGTGATACAATATAGGATATGGGGACAAAAGAGAGGCTGAAAAAGGCGATGAAATCTTATACTTCTTCATTGTTAGTGGTTGCTTTGTTTGTTTTTGTTTTCGTTAGCGGATACTACAAGAGTAATGGAACCTATGTTAATGGATACTATCGTTCAAGGGCTAATGCTTATACATACGATAATTATTCTTACAAGTCTCCGACTTACAGTAATGGATATGGATATAACAAGTCTTATTACAGTTCTACAAGAAGCTACACCAGTTCATGGTACACACCCAGCTATTCTGACAGTGACTATAGCTATGGGAAGTGGTACAACTCAAATTATTAAATAAGTACCCCACCATCTAACCCACTATATGGGTCTGGATTGACTTAAGATTTAAACTATGTCATTGTGGGGCAGATGAACATGAAGATAAGTAGTTTTTTAAGTATATTTTTTCTAGTCTTTGTTTCACTTTCCTTTCTACAATCTCCTGTACTTGCCTCTAAGCCTTCGGAACGAGTTGTAGTTGGGGCAAACCTAAATGAATACAAACCACCAACCAAGCCAAACTGTGATGTTGAAGTTCCCAAACAATATTTGACCATTCAGGCAGGAATCGATGCCGCAGCTTCTGGGGACACAGTTTGTGTGGCAAAGGGAACGTACAACGAAGATGTATTTATTGATAAATCAATCCGTCTTTCGGGCAAAGGTGCTCGCAAAACCATAATTAATGGACAAACACAGGCACAGAACGGCACGGTTATAATTTCAGCCACCAATGTCATTGTTGAAGGGTTTCGCATTTATGGTCTTGATTCACAATGGGCAATGGCTATTTACGAAAATAAAGCTGACTCCATTGTACGATACAACTGGATTATTTCGGGGAGTGAGGGAATTGCATTGTTTGCGCATATGCAGCAAAACAGGATCCTTGTTCACGATAATATTTTAGAAGGTAATAATTCGCCGTTTGTTGCTCAAACATATACAGCTACCTACCTTAATAACACCTTCGTCGGGACAGTTAATCCAAGCGAGCGCGCGGATACTGGATTTACACTTAACTGCTGGGGGGCAAACTGTTTGATTCAACGAAATATTTTTAATACTGGCGGTTTATCCGTTGCGCTAATCGTTGCTAATAATACTGCTGTCATCAGTGAAAACAATCTCAATGGCGGCACTTCCCAAAAAATCCGTGGTTCGTGGGCTATTCCTTTCGTGAATGCTGAAAATAATTGGTGGGGGGATACTGACCCATCCGACAATATTTTTGGAAATGTTGATTACGCTCCATTTGCTTATACTCCTTTTTTACAATACTAATTTATTCCACACCCCAACTCACTATATATTTTGTGCTCAGCTTGAGGATCGCCTAGTCCTCTTGGTCTGTTTGCTGTTGGCACGCAACTTATAACACTAGAGGTATAATAATTACAACATGAGCGCTCAGAAAGCGATGCTTTGGTTGGTTGCGGGCGTAACCTTGATGGGATTGCTTATTCGACAAGGTATTGAGAGCAAACCGGTTTATGCATATGTTAGTTGCCCCATATTCTCAACGTATAACTATTTGAGCGACATGTGTGAGTGTAATTATGGGTATGTTTATTCGGGAGGTAAGTGTATCTCAGAGAACCAATATTGTCAGATACTGTACGGTTACAATGCTCAATCAAGCTTAGGCAAATGCGAGTGTCGCTATGGATATGTCCTTGATCCTGTGCGCTCAGAATGTGTAAATGGAGACACATACTGTAGTCAAAAATATAATTATCATTCGAGTTACGATTATGTTTCAAAGGTTTGTGAATGTGATTATGGTTATGTATGGAACTTGCTGGGTAATAAATGTATTTCTAGAGATGAATATTGCGAAGAAGAATACGGGGCGGGTGCAGAGTCCAGTGGGGTATCTTCATGCCAGTGTAAAAGTGGCTACCTTTGGAATGATGTAAGAACATTGTGTGTTGATGCTGATGATGTTTGCCAGAATTTCTTAGGTTATAATTCACATTATGATGATTGGGACGAGGAGTGTGTCTGTGATGATGATTACTTAATAGTTGATGATGAGGAGACCTGTATCACCAAAGAGGATTATTGCTACGAAAAGCTGGGGGATTACAGTGAATATTTAGGAGATAGAGAGTGCGGGTGTGATTATGGTTATGTGTTGACCGACGAGACGTGCATAACTGAAGAAGAGTTTTGTGAAGATCAATTGGGTGCGTATAGTGAATATGAAGGAGACTTGGAGTGTATGTGCATTGATGGTTACGAGTTTACTGATTATGGTTGTCAAAAGATCTCTGTAGTAAAACAAGCTATAAAAACAACAGGATCAGGACTATTATCCTTGCTCAAGGTTGGAGGGGTGCTGGTTGTCGCCCTGGCTGTTATTAGTGCATTAACAACAGTCTTTCAGGGATTAAGAAGCCTTTTCAGTAAGAAAATTCAGACAACAAAAAAGAAAAAGAAATGATAATCATTGATTCAATATACAAATATCAGCATCCGTAAGGCACTTAATTGATGTTATAGGATAATTAGAGTATAATTCATGCATATGATAAAAAAGAAAGAAAAGTACTTACTAAGCCCAAAAGTGCTACTTGTTACTCTTGCAATGGTAGCCTTAACCGGACTGGGGTATATATGGTTCAGAAATGGAACTTTCATAAATAACGCTAATTTACCTAATCAGGAGAATGTTATTTTGGAGCCAGGAGCGGATATATATCTTGATGATAAGTATGGATTTAAAATTAATTATCCTTCAGGCTGGAATGTGGCTACATATGATTTTTCGGATAAGGGAGGCGACGCTCTGTTTGATTACTCCGGGAAGCTTGTCACCACTTTTGAATATTGGGTCAGTTTTGATGTAAGTGAGTTTGCAGAAGACCCTAGTGTTTGGGGTGTGAATATTTACAAAAGGAGTATTAATACTTTAGAAGCCGTACAAAAAGAGAGTGGAGCTCAATTTAAAGACCGTATGCAGGACACCGAAAGAATAAACATAAACGGTTTGGATGCGATAAAAGTGACAACCACTGCACCAAGTATTGAATCATGGAAGTCAGTAAGTGTAATTGTTGTTGACAATGAATACATATATAAAATTTCAAATGGCGCAATTAGTGATAAAGAGTTTCAGGAGAATTATAAAATCAGAACTGGGCGAGAAGTGAATTGGAAATTTGAAGACTTTTACTCCAGCTTTGAATTGATTAAGTAATATTCGGGCTTATATGGCAAGACTAACCTGAAATAAGGCCTTGCGATATGGGTCAGAATGATCCATGGATTTGTCCTTTGAAAGTTTAGATGTGGAGGAGAATGTCGTGTCGTTTTTATATCTTATAATATTGCTGTTTAGATATAAACGTGTATAATGTGAGCATGAATAAATATATGAAAATAGTTATTGGAGTTTCTGCGTCTGTGGCTTTAATTGGGCTTGGATTTGTGTGGTTCAGAACCAATGGCATACGTTCAGATTTAGAACTAAATAATGGCGAAGAATTTCTAATTTTTGACAATAGTTATTTTCCGTTGATTTTTAAGTATCCGGCTGATTGGGAACGTGTGACTTCGGGTGATGAAGAGGCGTTTCCGCTGCCGACGATCACTGATTCTGTAGTTTCTCCAGCCGATTGCAAATTAGAGTTCGGCTTTGGCGGGGGAGATGGGCCAAGTGCTGATGATATTGTAGATAAAAAAGTGTTTATTGACGGCACACCTTTTCTCAAAAGAACTTGGGTCAGTAATGATGAGCCGATCTTTATCTCTTTTATAGAACAGAAAAATCTTAAGAACTTTGAATTGATGTTTGTTTGGGTCTCTGATGAGAATAAACAAGAGTGTCTATCTCAGATAGATGACATTGTAGACAGCATTCACTTTCTAAAGTAAGAATACGTATTTGATCCAGATATTAGGTACCTCTTAGGCGGGTATTTAGTGTGTGGATCAAAAAGGTCCATGGTTCTTTGACAATCTAGCTATAAGGAGAAATATGCGATGTCAAGGAAGGTTGTAATCTGTCTTGTTATTGTAGCTACCTTTGTTTTTGGGAGCCCTTTTATTCTGGGTAACCCGAACGCAACTGCTACTATAAATTGGCAAGTGGATCCAAACTTTTTTAGGGTCCCCTTGGTGGGTAGTTATGAGCTCACACGAGTGGGTGGGCTGAATCTTGACGGTACTCAAATCTATTCAACATGTGGCTCAGGTACATATGGAGCCCATATGGGTACTCCAGGCTCATATTTCATGGATCTAAATGGTACCAATGATGCAGAAGCTGAGATTTTGGCTTCTGGCACTGGAACAATCCGAGGCGCCGATTATGATGCACTCAAGGGTAACTATGTGACTTTGGAAAGTCACGGGGTCTTTTTCCAATACCAACATCTTGCCCAGATTTATGTTTCCGAAGGACAAGTTGTATCTATTGGAGATTATGTTGGGAAGATGGGTACAACAGGAAATAGCCACGGTATACATCTGCACTGGGAAGCCTGGACGCTTTCCGATCCCAACAATCCTCAAAGTCGTGTACCTTATGCTGGTATTTATAGCATAAATGGTGTAGAGGAGGATCTTAGTGATCCTTGTCAAGGGCTTAACGATGGCGAGGTAACGGGTGCTCCGCTTTCGGGGATGTCGGGCCCATATCCATGTGTTGGATTCGTCGATATGTGTTACGTGGATAATTTACCTGTTGATCCCAACACTGTATCGCTTATCTATCAGCACTGTGAGCACAACGGTGTATGCGCCGATCTGCTTCAAACGTCCAGTCCGGTTAATCTTCCGAGCGGCTTGAATGATGCGGCCTCGAGTGTTCGTATACCTGATGGCCAGTCCATCAAGCTGTTCGAAAATGAAAACGGCGGTGGCGACTGGGTCTGCCTCAATGACGACGAAACTGACTTTCTAGACAACTACTTTGTCGGGGGAACTCCTCTTGGCGACCACGTTTCGTCATACCAGAGATTCCCGTATCCAAACTGCAACAATCTACCCGGCGATACTGGCGGCGGCGGTGATCCAACCCCCACTCCAGTCCCACAATATGGCGATTCGCGTGTGGATATCCGTGAGGATCCAAACTACGCTAATGGCCAATATGGCTGGGACAATCCAACCGGAGGGTGGTTCAACGTTCCCGACTACATGGACAACCGGGCCAGCAGTATTCAGCTTGATGACGGTTGGTCGATCATGGTTGCCGAGGAGCCCAATGGTGGTGGCTTGAAGAAGTGTACTGTTCGTTCCGAGCCCAATTTAAGTAACGCCCACTACGATGCGGGGCATCCAGTCAACGATACAATATCCTCGGTTTGGGTCTACCAAGACACAACCTGTGGAGGTCAGTATCTAGGTCTTGAGCCTGGTGATACTGTGACAGTCTGGGTTGACCCTGGCTATTCGGGTACCCGTTACGGCTGGCACGATCCGGTGGCTCAAAACGTTCTGGATTATGTCCAAAACCAGATCAGCTCAATCGGTGTTCAGCCGGGCTGGTCAGTTGCTGTCTACGAACATCAGGATCAAGTGGGAAGTATGCTCTGCTTCACCATGAGCGATCCTGATTTGACTGATAACCAGTTCGATAATGGCACGTGGGCAAACGACACAATCGAAAGCGTCGCCATTTTCCATGATGCGAACTGTGGTGGTAATCTTATGGTAAATCATGGTGTTTTACGCCCGGGAAACATTGCACAAGTTCCTTGTGGTAGCGGAGTGCTCAATATGTTTGAATGCCCAAGTTTTGAGTGCTGCCCAGAATTGGACTGTCAAGTGGTGGCGACAATTCTTGAATGCGGGTATGTTCTGATCATTGATGGCCCTATTGATGATCGAGGCCATGGCTTTCGATGGTGGCAAGTGAACTACAATGGAGTTGTCGGGTGGACATCCAGTGGCTGGCTGGACAGGGGTGGGCTTTGGATTGAGCCTGTACAATAAAGAACAAGAAGACTCAGTAAAGCACAGCCAGTTGATTTTGATTCCAAGTGGAGTTGAAATTAGCTGGCTTTTTTTTATGGTAAAATACAGGTATAACTGCCCGTGATGAACGGGCTTTTTAATGAAACATGTCAAAGGAAAATGACCTCTTAGTTTTTAGTGAGTTTAGAGGTCGGATTGAAAACCTCAAATCTATTACAAATCCTGGACCCTTCTTTAGAGAAGTGGCTAGGCTAACCGAATGGGTCGAAAACATCGAGCAGTTTAGACAACCCATCCTTTATCTCGATTTCGAAAGAACAAAAAGGGACAAAGAATCGCTTGATATATTAAAAAACATATATGTTGAAGGTAGAAAAATATGGCTAGCAATTCAGAAGATTCCAATTAAATTAGAGACAACGCCAGAAACAATACAAAACTCACTTGCAAGCCTGATGGGTTATTACCAGATGGGCCATCCGTATTACACAATTGGCATCTACCATAATGCAAAATATATCGTTGAGTATCTCGCCTCGATCTCAAAAAATTCAAAAATTGAACGTTACGTAAATCGAAAAAGTGATCAAAACCTTCCTCTTATTGAAGGGAAAATACACAGTTTATTTTTGGACTACGTTAAATATCAAGATGTAGTCAAAAAGGAACTGGCAATTACCGCATGGGGCGCCCATAGCAATCTCAAACATGTCGTTTTCTTAGCAAGCATGGACAATGACTATCCACAGTTGGATGATTGGGCCAAAGTATTCACAGTAGATGAGTATCTTGTCTATTTTTATAAACTCGCAGATTATATTTTTGACTGGTTGTTTTTAAGCAAAAAACATAAGGCACAGAATCTAGATCAATTAGATGTATATGCCATTTGGGATAAAAAGTTTAAGTATGAAGATGCGACCGCCCATTTCGCTAAATATGGATCGGTAAAATTTTATCCACAGCGATCACCAATAAAGTTAGAGTTGGATAATAAGCCAGGCCCGACGGAGCTAATTTTAACAGAGTTGTTTGGCGGAAAAGGAAAGGTGGATAAGTCAAAATTAACAGAAAACGAAAGTATTGCAGCCAGGGATCTTCCTTCATATGCAAATAGCATAAACAAAACATTTACGAACGCTACTGTGGAAGGGAAAATTAAAGTTACAGTTCAAGTCATTTGTATGAAGCAGTACCTGAAGTTACGGGTTATCCCACAACAAATAAATAATGAAACCGAACATAAAAACCTTAGCTAATCTTCTTTTTATCTTATAACTAATCTTTCTGCTTATCTTACGCTTCGGGGGACATGTCAAATGTTAATGTAGAACAATGGAAGAGCAAGGACTTCTATCTCAGCTCCGTTATTAGGGCTGCGGGTTTCGACCTTCTCAGTTTGGAAAAAAATAATCACGACTTTAGTGTTTTTGTTTTTGGTATTTCTCCCCAAAAGGCAGAAGAGATAATTTCGCTTCATTGGTCAAAACAATTAAGGCTCCCTACGAGAAACTTAATTGAGGCAATTAATGAACTGCGCACGAGGCTTAAAAGTGGAGTTTAATATGAACAATTTTACTCAAAAAAGGCTTGAACTTCTGAGTGACATAGAAAAGATGACAAAGGCTATTCGTGATGAGACAGATTGGTATATAGCCTCTTTTCATGAACGAGATGAGGTTAAAAGAAAAGTCGCCAGGACAATTTCTGAAGAAAAAGTAAAAGCAGGCACCCGATTAGCAAGGAAAATGTATGAAAAATATAAGTAACGATGTTCCAAAAAGTTTTGACGAGCTGATTAAAGAAGAATTTGGAGTGGAAACGACAAATAAGAAACTCGAAAACACGGAACAAAACGAAGTTGAGTACGATGTCACAAAGTTTAAACCCATTGCGAATGAGGATCTTGTAAAAATACTCGGCCTCACAATAAAAAGGGACGAGTCAAACAAAGTCATCACCTTTTTAGCCCAACTGTCAGCCTACACGGAAGATTCTCAGATTAACATTAGCTTTAATGCTCCAAGTTCAACAGGAAAAAGTTTTATCCCCCTGGAGATCGTTAGCCTTTTTCCAGAAGAGGACGTGATTAAGCTGGGTAACTGCTCGCCGACTGCCTTTTATCACGAGCAGGGCGAGTACGACAAGGTTACCAACACTATTAAAGTTGATTTATCTCGAAAAATCCTCATCTTCTTGGATCAACCTAGTACCCAGCTATTGGAACGCACCAGATCGCTTCTCTCGCACGACGAGAAGATAATCAAGGCAAAGATCACCGACAAGAATCAAAAAGGGGGTAATCGAACTAAGACTGTTGCCATTAAAGGTTTTCCGGCGGTTATCTTTTGTACAGCGGGTCTTCGCCTGGATGAGCAGGAAGCAACTAGATTTCTACTTTTGTCTCCGGAGATAACTTACGAAAAAATCCGGGAAGCCATTTATGAAAAAATAAAAAAGGAGGCAGACAGCAAAAGTTATAAAGAGTCGGCTGAAAAAGACCCAGATCGAACGCTTCTTAAGGAAAGAATTTTAGCCATAAAGGCGGCCGATATAAAGGAAATAAAAATAAGTAAGCCTGGTTTGATTCGAGAGTTATTCTTCAAAAATATCAAGCAGCCCAAACCAAGGCATCAACGGGATATTGCCAGAGTAATCAGCTTGATTAAAGTATTGGCACTCCTTAATTTGTGGTTTAGAGAAAAAGACGATGAAGCGATTGTAGCCAACGAAGACGATATAAACGAGGCCTTCAAAATTTGGGAGACGATTTCGGAGTCGCAGGAGTTAAATCTTCCGCCTTATGTTCTCAATCTCTATAAGGATGTTATTTTAATGGCTTACCAGGAAGTAAAGAGGGGTTTGAATAGGCAAGAGATAATGAAGAAACACTTCGAGGTTTACGGACGCTTCCTACCTGATTGGCAGCTTCGCCAATGGATAATTCCCATGCTTGAAACTTCAGGCCTGATTACGCAAGAAACAGACACACTCGACAAAAGAAGAATTCTTATCACTCCGACCTCAGAAATAAATAGTGAGTTAGATGGTGTGGTGGAGGAAATCTTTGCAGCCAAATGAACGTCACAGTTGAGTCAAAACTTGAAGAATTTAAGCAAGCATTGGGGAAAACTGGAAAGGTTATGACTGATGAGGAAATATTGAAATTAAAGGCATTTTTTGAATCATTGGTTGAAGGCTGGCTAGACCAATGTGAGATCGGTATTTTTGGAAAAACCATTCTGGACTTGACCAATGAAACAAAACCAATAATATGAGACTAGATAAACCCATGAATTGCCTACTCTACCTTCGAGTTTCGACCGAAGACCAGGTAAAAAACTTCTCGCTTGATACCCAGCAGGAGCTTTGCACAGAATATGCCAAGCGAAAAGGCTATGCCGTTCTTAAGACCTTCCGTGAGGAGGGAGAAAGCGCTAAAAGCGCCGACAGGCCTCAACTCATTGCCCTTCTTGATTATTGCCGGAAGCATAAAAAAGATATTGGCGTGGTCCTAGTTTATAAGTTTGATCGATTGGCACGCCAAACCTCGGATCACTTGGCTGTCAAGGCCAAGCTAGCCGAATATGCCATACGCCTTGAGAGCGTTACTGAGCCGACAGATGATTCCCCGGCCGGGAAGTTTATGGAGACATTATTTGCGGCAGTTGCCCAGCTAGATAACGAAGTGCGCGCAGAGCGTATTAAAAACGGCATGTACTCGAGATTTAAAGCTGGATTGATTCGGGTGCCGCCGCTTGGTTACATGACTGCAGAGGTAAACGGAAGACGCGTTCCAGTTGAAGACCCGCAAACATTCTTATCTGTAAAGAGAGCTTGGGACTTAATGGCGACTGGCACGAGATCACTAAGCGAGATGGTGGAAGAAATGAATAGGATGGGCTTGAGGGTTAAATATCATCGGAAGAAAAAACTAATTACCAAACAGTACCTATCAAAATCGTTTTCAAACAAGTTCTACATGGGAGTATTGGAATCTAAGGTTTACAACGAAGAAGTGAAAGGAATGCACACGCCAATGGTAAGTGAAGAGACGTTTTATCGCGTCCAGGCACTTCTTTCAAAGAATAACCGGCTGCCGATGACTGCTAAGCGAAGAAGATACAATCCACTTTTCCCATTGAGAGGAATTTTAAGGTGTTCTGAGTGTAATCGCCCCTTGGTGTCGGCAAATGTTAAAGGAAGAAGTAAGTTGTACCCGAAATATTGGTGCTCGGGTAACTGCATTCCTTCGGGAGATGCAGACAAGATCCATATTCTACTTAAAGAGGAGTTGGCACTTATTCAACCAAACGAAGACATGGTAAACGCCTTTACCTTATGCCTCAGGGCAAAATATGAGCAACGAAAAACTAAGCTGATGGAGAGAAAAAACACGGCGGAGAAAAAGATACTCGAGCAAAAAGAAATGATGTGCCTTCTTGTTGAGGGGCACTTGAAGGGGTTTTATTCCGATGAGATTTATAAACAGGAGAAAGTGAAGATTGAAGATAAGATACTCACGCTTCAGATTGTGGCCAATGATGAGTTGTGCGGCCGGTACGATATTGAACGAACGGTGAACTTTATCCGAGCTTTGTTTCAAGACTTGGCCAAGGCCTACGATGTAAGCGACTACGGGCAGAAGCAAATCTTACTTGGTTCAATATACCCCTTTGGAGTGATGTTTGATGGCAAGCGCTTATTGAACCGCAAGATTGGCACAGGGTTTCGGGCAATTCAGACCTTCAGTGAGGGTGAAAAAACCTCTTGTGAACCCGAGAGGACTTGAACCTCTGACCTTTCCCACGTCAAGGGAACGCTCTAGCCAACTGAGCTACGGGTTCTAGAAAATCTATTATACCAAATCCTACCCCGCTGATCTTTGGAGGTAATGCTCGCCACTAAGTAAATACTTCGCACCATGCTTTTTATAATTTGCCCCCCAGGC
>Ga0208958_1002066_pt1 | contig 18097 bp, 15 predicted proteins | sample RifOxyB1_FD_184032 | JGI IMG/M metagenome (GOLD analysis project Ga0208958, IMG submission 184032) | Soil microbial communities from Rifle, Colorado - Rifle Oxygen_injection B1 (SPAdes) | ecosystem: Environmental > Terrestrial > Deep subsurface > Rock core/Sediment | place: Rifle, Colorado... | reverse complement strand
TGGGTTCAATTCCCAGCCGGCGCATATAGGGAATTGAATGGAACACTCAAATATACATGCAGGATAGAATCATCAAAAACAATAAAACAAAATCTTATAAACCATAAAAACATAAAATAAAAATGGAAGATAATGAGGTTAAAGAAAATGTTAAAAATCTTAAAATGAGTACCCGTGATGATTTCAACAATTCTGAAGAAACTGAAAAAACAAATGAAATTAAAGCAAATAAAAAAATCAAAATAGAACCTAATGGATCTGAAATGTCTGTCTATGATAAATACTACAAACTGCTGTTCTTTATTTCAATAATTGCCCTCGCTGTGAGTTTAATTTATATTTACTCTTTTTATTCTCTTCATGGAGATATTCTTAAAAAAGATATAACTTTGTCAGGCGGAACATCTGTCCAAGTTCAGACAGCATCAGATATTAATGACTTAAAAAATGCTCTTGCGCCAAAATTCAGCGAGGTTAATGTAAGGCAGATATCAGATATAATTACTGGAGAACAAATTGCGATAGTTGTTGAAACAAGTGTGCCTCCTGAAGAAATTGTGCCATTTCTTGAAGAATATTTCAATTTTAAGCTTGATGAAACCAACAGCAGTATTGAATTTACAGGAAGCTCATTAAGTGGAAGTTTTTATAATCAATTAAAGATAGCATTAATCCTGTCTTTTGTAGCTATGGCTATTGTTGTATTTATTATATTCCGCACACCTATACCAAGCCTTGCAGTGATATTTGCTGCATTTGCAGACATTACAATGACTTTAGCAGTTGTAAATTTTCTTGGAATGAGTGTTTCAACAGCAGGAATAGTCGCGTTTATTATGCTTATTGGATATAGTGTAGATACAGATATATTGCTAACAATAAGAGTATTAAAAAGACATGAAGGAAGCATTAACAGCAGAGTTTTTAGTTCATTTAAAACAGGAATAACAATGACACTTACCTCTTTAGTTGTCAATGTAATAGGAATGTTAATGATGTCGTCAATTTCAAATGTCTTTGCGCAGATATTTACAATACTTACAATTGGACTATTATTTGATATTTTGAACACTTGGATATTCAATGCCTCTCTGATAAAATGGTATGCTGAAAGGAGGAATAAATGATAAAACTCTCCTGGAAAATATGGCTGTTAATAATTATTCTAATAGCTTCAATTATATCAATTTTTAATTTTCAGTTCATTTTCACAAGAGGAGTTGTTGTCAAAGACATAGAAACAAATTCAAGTGTTGTTGAAGCAGGGCTTAAAACAGGATATATAATAAATACCCTAAATGGAAATGCAGTTAATGATGAAAAGCAATATCTAATTGAGATGCAGAAAATTTTTGATAAAACAAATGAATCAAAAAAAATTGTCCTCGGAACAGACAATGGGCAGATAATATTTTTCTCAAATGAAATTCCAAAAATAAGCGTCTCTAATATTCCTCTTACAAAAATAAAAACAGGGCTTGATCTTCAGGGAGGAGCAAGAGCGCTTATAAAACCAGAAGGCACACTAAATTCTGATGAGATAAACATATTAATTGAAACAACAGATAATAGGTTTAATGTTTATGGAATAAGCGATATTGCAATACGCCCTGCAACAGATTTATCCGGACAGCAGTTTATTTTGATTGAAATGGCTGGAGCAACTCCAAAAGAGCTTGAGAAACTTATATCTGAACAGGGGAAGTTTGAGGCAAAAATAGGCAATGAAACTGTGTTTATCGGAGGAATAAGGGCAGATACAGGAAAAAAAGATATTACTTATGTATGCAGGGATGATGCATCATGCTCTGGGATACAAGCCTGCCAGGCATCAGGAAATGGATGGTATTGCAATTACAGGTTTGTAGTGCATTTAAGTGAGGAAGCAGCAGAAAGGCATGCTCAAATAACTTCGACAATCCCAATAAATACTACAAATCCAAAATACCTGGAAAAACAAATTGATTTTTATGTTGATGATACACTTACAACTTCGTTATTTATCTCAGATAACCTTAAAGGTAAAAAAACAACTCAAATAGAAATACAAGGGAGTGGTTTTGGAGCTGATAGGAATTCTGCTATAAAAGATGCACAAGAATCAATGAAGCATATGCAGACAATTCTTATAACTGGAAGCCTTCCTTACAAACTTAATGTGGTAAAGCTCGATAGAGTTTCACCGATTCTTGGAGAAAAATTTAATTCAACAATTCTGCTTACAGGAGTTATCTGTTTTATTGCTGTTGGAATTATAATTGCTGTAAGATATAGGAATTTTAAAGCATCAATACTGATGTTATTCATAAATTTTACAGAAATAATTATAATTTTAGGCATTGCTGCATTGATAAAATGGAATCTTGACTTGCCAAGCATAGTCGGAATACTTGTAACTATTGGAACTGGAATTGACCAGCAGATAGTTATAATTGATGAATCAAAATCAAAAAGAATTGAAAGTTTAAAAGAAAAATTAAAAGGCGCGATATTTATTATCTTCTCTGCTTATTTCACAATAGTTGTTTCAATGCTTCCTCTTTTCTGGGCAGGAGTTGGGTTATTGAGGGGATTTGCAGTCACAACACTTATCGGATTAACAGTAGGAGTTTTAATCACAAGGCCTGCATTTGCAGATATGGTAAAATTGATTAATACTGAAAATGTTTCCTAAAAGCCACATCTTTTTTGGTTTAATTTTTTCTTTATTAATGATTCTATTATCCCCTAAAATTGGATTGATTGGTTTTTTTATAATATGGGTATCTTCTATATTTATCGATGTGGATCATTATATTTATTATGTGTGGAAAAAAAGGGATTTAAACTTAAAGCGTGCTTTTGATTACTTTGCTGAAGCAAGCAAAAAAGCAATGAAGCTGCCAAGAAGTGAAAGATGGAAAAAAAGAGCAAATCCATGCATCTTTCATGGAATTGAGGCGATTATTCTTTTGATTTTCCTGTCTTTTTTTCACGTGTTCTTTCTTTATATACTATTAGGGTTTATCTTCCACGAATTTCTTGATTTTCTGCATATTTTATATTATGGATTTAATTTTAACCATATTGGTTCGCAAACATTAAATATATTAAGGCTAATTTCTAAAAAATAAAATTAGTAAAATGAAAACAGAAAAAATTGCTCTTAACAAGAAAAAATTATTTATTTTTATCCTGTCATACAACCACCAAAAAACAATAATGAATGTTCTTAAAAGAATTCCTAAGGAAACATGGCAGGCATCTTCAGAAGTGCTTATTGCAGATGATGCCTCTTCAGATAATACATTTGAAGAAGCGCTTGAATACAAAAAAGAAAACAAGATCTCAAAGCTTACAATAATTAAACATGAAAAAAATAAGGGTTATGGAGGAAATCAAAAATTTGCTTATAACTATGCAGTTTCAAGAGGATATGATATTGCTGTAATGCTTCACGGCGATTTGCAGTATCCTCCAGAATATATTCTTCCGCTTGCAAAATTGTTTGATAATCCTGAAGTAGGAATGGCATTTGGCTCAAGAATGTCTGGGCATCCTATCAAAGGAGGAATGCCCTTGTACAAATTCTTCGGAAATATCTTTCTTACAACTGTAGAAAACATAGTTCTTGGAACACATCTGACAGAGTTCCATTCTGGTTTCAGAGCATATTCAACATCTGCACTAAAACAAATTCCCTTTGATAAGAATTCAGATGATTTCCATTTTGACAGCGAGATAATCGTGCAGATGGCAACGGCAAAGAAAAAAATTAAAGAAATAACTATACCAACACGCTATGGGGATGAAAAATGCAATGTCAACTCAATTAAATATGGATTCAATGTTCTGAATGTAATGCTTGAATATATCCTGCATAAATTAAAAATCAGAAGATATGAGAAGTTTGAGATTAAAGATTAAATATTAAACCTTCTTGCAAACATACATCATAATACTTGTTGAATTTTTTGAACTGAAAAAAATTGAGGGCATAATTAAAAAGTATAGGATATAATTTGTAAAAATAATCAATTTGGCTCTGAAACTATTTATTTTATTAATTTTGTCTGCTTTAAATAATCTTACAATTAATGTCGTAATTTTTCTTTCTAACTTGCTTCCAATTGGCTTTTCTTCAAGTATCCTAAAACCAGATTTTATTAAATCTATTTTCAGTTCTTTTGGATTGAATCTCCTATAATGTTCTACGAATTCGTCATCAATATTCCAGTATCTCATATGAACTGGAATAGTTATAATCACCATTCCTTCTGGTTTTAATGATTTATTAATTTCTGCTATTGCTTTTTTATAATCATAAATATGCTCCAATACTTCAGAGCAAAATATCCAATTGAAACTATCTTTTTTTAACTTTAAATCAGTAATATTTCCAACTTCTGCATTATATCCCTGATTTTTCAAGAAATTAACTCCAGATTCAGATAAATCCATAAATACTGTTTTTTTCGGTATGGGGGATACGGGAGAAATTCCAGAGCCGATATCTAAACCAAGGATATTTTTGAAAGTATTATGTTGAAAAAACGCTTTTTTAATCTGAGTTTTCCTGTTAAGATAATTAAATAAAGAATTCTTTACTTTTAAATAATTTTTATCCCTGAAAAATACTTCAAATCTATTCTCCATTAAATCTCGCTTCTGTCAAGATTAATAAGTATTATTATACTTCAATTAAACTTATAAATAAGAATAAGCATATTATTTTATGGATGAAAATGCCAAAAAAAAAGACGGGTTAATTGATAAACTAATTTCAAAATCAGTTGATTTTATATTTTCAAAAGAAAATAAAATATGGAAAATGCTCCTAATAATGCTTATTGCGGGATTTATTTTAAGATTTATTGCAGCACTTAATCTTGATGTGCTCGCAGATGATATGGTGCATGCTTCTCAAAGCGCGGGAATAATAAGCTCGCTTGCTTTATCAACACATTCAAATCCGCCGCTGTTTTATTGCCTGACAGATTTATCATTCCTAACATTAGGATATACAACTCTTGCCTCGAGATTTTTTCCATTAATCTTTGGAACACTTATTATTTTGCTTTCTTTTCTTATTACAAAAGAACTAACTTCAAATGAAAAAGTTGCTTTATTCGCAGCAGGATTCACCGCATTTTCTTCTTTTCTTATAAGAAATACTTTTAGCGAGGCATCACTGGCTATATTCTTTTTCAGTTTTCTTGGAATATACCTTGGACTGCTTTTTCTAAAAACAGAAAAATTGTTGTTTATAATGCTCTCTGGAATGGCATTTGGCGTTGGAACTCTTGCAAAATACAATGCTCCATTTTTTGCATTAGCTTTTGTTTGTTATTCAGCGATTTTCTTTAAATCAAAAAAGAAGCCGATTTTTTCAAAGAATAATATTAAAGCAATAATGCTTTTTGGGATAATCATAATTTTATTTAGTGTGCCATTTCTGGCATTCAATTATTTCTTATACAAGGAAAAGGGCATAACAGACGTGTATTTCAGCAGGATTATAAAAACAGAAAAGTCGCAGCAGTTGTATGCCGGACTTGCAGGACAGGAGAACAGCTTTTTTGATAATCTCACCAATCCAGAAACCTATGGAGGGATTATACTTTTTTATCGTCCAGACGCCATATTATTTCTTTTTTCAATTATAGGATTTTTCTTTTTTGTATTGAATAAAAACAAAAAAGCAATCGTATTTTCAGCAGTATTTCTCATAATCCCTTTTATCCTTCAGTCAGCAGGAAGCACACTTTACAAACATTTTCTTTTTATTCCAATTGTGCTTTCTATTCCAGCAGGATATGGGGTATATAATATTTTGAAAGCAATAAAGCAGACAAGGGTGAGACAATTTATTATCTGCATGATATTAATTGCAATGCTGATAAATTTAGGAAATGCATTTGGAACTCCGCCATCTTTCAGTATAAAAAGCCCAACATCCCAGTTAAAAAATTATATTAATGAAAATATCAATGAAAATAATTTGATTGTGTTTGACCCGAGAATATATACTGCAAGAACATTCTGGCTTGCAACACCAAATCATTTTATGGATATACCGGATTTTGTTGACTATTATAATACTAATATAGACATACCTGCGCAGTATAAAAAGAATACAGATATTTATATAATTGAATGTGCAACAGACGACTGCGGATGGGGAACAATAAAAGACCAGCCGGCGCTTAATGAGAGCATTGAAGCAATTATTCCTAAAATAACCTCTGGAAAATCTCCTGAAAAAATAATTAAAGGAACAAAATTCGAATCAAATGAATTTTTTGGAAAAAAAGAAGAATATTCTGCGTATAAAGTATATAAAATCACAATACCTTTTGTTCCTAACTTAGTAAAAGAAATTGACAAGACAAATAGTTTTTATTTTGTACCTTATATGTATCGCAATATGAATAGTTATATCTTTAATTATGAAGTTAATGGAAATATAAACAAATTCATCTGGGGTTTTGCTTATCTCATGATTTTTGCTGCAATATTTGCTGCAATTGTTTCTGTGTTCTTTGTAATTTATCTTGCCTATCTTGAAACACATTGATTCTGCAAGAATTCTTTCGTCCTTTTCAATCCCTCTTCAAGCGATACTTTGGGACGCCATCCAATCTCCTTGTAAATCTTTGAAATATCAGAATAGCAGTTTCCCGGCTCAATTGCCTTTCTGCCAGCAGGATATTCCCTTTCAACAACACTTCCTCTTCCAATAATTTGCACAATTTGATTAGCAAGTTGTTTAATAGTACATATACTATCTGCTTCAAGCGGATTTTTATGGTATCCTGGAAGAAAACAACCCAAGTTATATGCAGTAAAAGCAGAATTGTCTGTTGCACCTGTTAAAAGTATTGCATCAACAACATCATCAACATAATTAATATCACGCAGGATATTTCCGCCGCCCCACACTTCCAATTCTTCATTTTCAAGTGCTTTTTTAATATATGTAGGAACAACTGCGCCACAATTTAAATTCTGCCTTGGCCCATATGTGTTAACAAGACGCAAAGAAGCAACAGAAATAGGAACTCCTGCTGATTGCACCAAAGAAGTCAATCTTGAATGGTGATTTTCAGCAGCCTGTTTTGATATTGACTGATTATCTGGAAAGTCAAAAGCATGAAATTCTTCTGTTACAGGGAGCTTTTCTGCAGGTATTCTTCCATACTGATCCCTTGTCCCTGCATAAATTAATGAAACAGGCTTTGAATGCCTAATTAAAAACTCCCTTAAAACTCTAAGGAAATGCAAATGAGAGACATAATTTATTCTATTATCAAATGAATCATCTTCTTCTGTTTTAGAAGAATGTTTTATTGAACCAGCAACATTAAAAATAAATTTGGGATTTAAATAAGAAAGAATGTCAGAAATAAAATCTTTATCAGCAATATCCTCTCTTCTGAAAAATATTTTATTTTCAAGCCCCTTTAAATTCTCCTCTCTTCCTCCAAGCCCTGGAATAAGCGCGTCAACGACAGCGACTTTTGCTCCAAGTCCAACAAGACGATGAACTAAGTTGCTTCCTATAAAGCCAGCTCCGCCTGTTACTAAAACATTTTTTCCTTCATACACTTTTTTTAAATTAATATCCATTAAGATAATTTATTCTTTGGGTTTTAAAGGATTATTGTTGTAGAATTATTTATATTTCTTAATGCCTTCTGGAATTATTCCATCAAAATGCCTGATTGTTTCTGCAATGCTTTTTTCAAGATTTCCTTTAAATTCAAATCCTAAATTTTTTATTTTTTCAGCAGAGGCAGAATAAGAGCGTTGATTTATAATTTGGCTGGGACTCGGATTTGAGACATCCTGTGTTCTTAAATAAAGATGTTTTTGAATTGTTTCCACAACCTGTCTAACTGTGTAATTTCCTGTGACAACATTATAAACTTCCCCGCTTTCCCCCCTTTTTTCTAAAAATCTCCATGCCCTTATTGCATCATCAAGTGCAAGATAAGGCCTTTGCTGGTCAATTGCATCTGCCCAAATAGTTAATGGCTGATTAGTTATCGCCTGCCAGGTAAAACGATTCACTGCAGTATGAAATCTCATTCCAGGGCTATATCCAAAAATAGTGCCCATTCTTAAAATTTCTCCGTCAATTAATTTTGCCTTAGCAGCATATAACAAACTCTGTTCTGCTAAAACTCTTGTTGCAGTATAAGGCACTTTATTAACTTCTTCCATATTTAATTCACTTGTTTCATTAACAACACCTTCTGTTCCTCCATAAACGCTTGTTGTTGAAGCAAGAAGAAATTTTTTAACACCTGAATTAATTGCAGACGCAACCATCTTTAAAGTTCCTGCTAAGTTTATATCAAATGTTTCTCTTGCCTTTTCCACTGTCCTGGGCGCGTCAGTGAGCGCAGCAAGATGCAAAACAACATCAATTCCATCACAAGCCCTTTCACAATCCTCTCTGTCTCTTACATCCCCCTCAATAAATTCGTATCTTGGAATATCTTCTCCACAAAGCAAATCAAAAAGAGAGGGATATCTCTGTGTTGAAAGATTATCAAGTATTCGTATTAATTCAACATCTTTTCTTTTTGCGTATTCGCGGATTAATTTTGAGCCAATATGCCCTAATCCGCCTGTAACTAAAATTCTTTTTTTAACCATTTTATTTCCTATTTTTATTCTCTTCAATAGCATACATCATTGTTTTATATAATCCATCCCTAAATCCTACTTTTGGCTTCCATCCTGTTGCTTCGCGAAAAGCACTTGAATCAACTGCAAAACTTCTTTCATCAATTGGACTTGAATTTTCAGGAAATGACGAGTAACAAATTTGAGCATCTTTGCCAGAAATTTTTTTATAAATTCTTGAAATATCCTCTACAACTCTCTGAAATGATTTTCCATTTCCAGAGCCAATAACAAACTTTCTTCCATTTGTTTCATCTGATTCAGCAGCAGCAATAAAGGCATCAGCACAATCACCCACATATAGATAATCTCTAATAAGATGCCCATCACCATAAATTTCCAATGGCTCTCCGCGAACAGCTCTTCCAACAAAATAATTAAGAATACCTCTATTTGGATTGTTTGTTTTTTGTCCTGGCCCAAAAATATTTGACAATCTTAATACTGAAGTTTTTAATCCTGTTCTTTGAAAATATTCTCTCATAAAATGCTCTGCGGAAAGTTTGTTAATATCATAAATTGTCGAGGGATTATCTGGTGTTTTTTCATTTAAATAATTTGCAATCAAGGGTCCACAGATAGTAACAGTGCTTGCAAAAACAATTTTTGCAGAAGGATTTATTTTTCTGCATGTTTCAAGAAGTGCAAGAGTTCCATCAACATTTGTCCTTAAATCCTCTCTCGGATTTTTTTCTGCTTTTTTTAGATCTGTCTGCCATGCAAGATGAAAAATATAATCCTTGTCTTCAACAGGGCGCATAGCCCCTCTTGGCTCTGATAAATCTCCGCGAAGAACCTTAAATCTTTCGCCAAACTTATCTTCAAGTCCATTTAACTTTGAAGTATCTGTTTCATGCCTTACTAAAACCTCAACTTCTGCACCTTGTTTTAAACATTCTCTCGCAAGTGCGCTTCCTATAAATCCCCCGCCCCCTGTCACCAAAACCCTTTTGTTTTTCATTTTATCTGTCCGCTGAATAAAACCCCCTTATTTTTCCAGAAACATATTCAATCTCTCTATCAGTAATTCCTGGAAACATCGGCAAAGAAAGCACCTCTTTTGAAAATTGTTCTGCTCTTGGAAAATCCCCTTTTTTATATCCCAAACTTTTAAATGCTTCCTGAAGATGAATTGGCGTTGGATAATGAATCGCAGTTTCAACTCCTCGCGAAGCGAGAAATCCTCTAAGCTCATCTCTTCTTTCTGCTTGAATAACATATAAATGAGAAACATCTTCAATACAAGCATAAGAGTGTATAAGTCCTCTTATATCTATATCAGATAAGAAGTTATGATATTTGCAGGCTGTATCTTTTCTTTGATTATTCCAATCTTCTAAATGTCTTAGTTTTATATCTAAAACAGCTGCCTGAATTGTATCAAGACGGCTGTTTCGTCCGGCAATTTCATGAACATTTTTTTCTCTTTGTCCATAATTTCCTAACTGCCTTACTCTTTTTGCAACTTCTCCATTATCTGTTACAACAGCGCCTCCGTCTCCCAATGCTCCTAAATTTTTCGTTGGATAAAAACTAAAAGCTCCTGTTTCTCCAATAGGAGTTATGTTACTTAGATATGTTGCCCCATGCGCCTGCGCGCAGTCCTCTATTGTTCTTAAACCAAAAGAATTTGCAATATCTAAAATGGGATTCATATTTGCTGTCCTGCCATACAAATGAACAGGAACAATTGCCTTTGTTTTTTGGGTTATTGCTCTATGAATTAATTCTGGATTTATATTAAAATAATCGTCGCAATCAACTAATACAGGCGTTGCGCCTGCAGCAACAATAGCAGCAACTGTTGCATTATAAGTATTTGCAGGAGCAATTACTTCATCTCCCTGTCCTATTCCATAAGCGCGCAAAGCAAGCTCAATTGCATCAGAGCCATTACCAATTCCAATACAATATTCCTTTCTGCAAAATTTAGCAAAATTACTTTCAAACTTACTAACTCTCTCCCCGCCTATAAAAATTCCATCATCGATTACCTCTCCAATTGTCCTTAATATTTCTTCTCTTAAGGGCTCATGTGCTCTGCTTAAATCATTGAATGGAACTTTCATATTACTCAAAAAGCATAAAACATCATTATAAAGATTATTGTGATAAAGATAAAGAAAAAATATAAAAACAAAATATAAAAGTTTATAATCCTTAGATTTATCAGAAAACTATGAAATATGTTGCATATTTTAGGCCAGACAAAGAATTAACTGAAGCTATTTTAATCCAGAATCATGTCAGAATCTCTGCAATAGGATTGCATTCAACTCTTTATTTTTTTCAGATGAATCCTAACCAAGAAGAAGCATTAATTGAGGATTTATTAGGAATTAAATTTAGCCCATTTGAACTTAAAACACTTGGTTTTGTTGATTTTGATAAAAATTCATTTGCATTAAGATTATCATACCCAGATGAACTGTCAAAACTGCATAAAGAAATTGATGCCGTTGCTAGAAAGTATGCACAACCAACCTCAACTAATGCAGAAGAATCATATTTTAGAGAGAATTACAGACCTCACATTACAATCTCAGAATCATCTTCTCAATTTGACAGAAATTCTCAAGTCCTAATTGGTAGAAACTTTATTGTCCCAGAATATTTTTTAGCAGGAAAATATGCAGGCAACTGGGAACATGTACAGAGATTTGGAGCAGGATAATTTTCTACCACAATAATCTATATAAATAAAATTTAAAACTTATTTTTATGGCAAGCGAAACATGGCAGTGCAGAGCATGCGATTCTGGAGAAGTTTTTCAGTTTCTTGATTTAAAAGAAATGCCAGTCACAAATAGGTATCCTACAAAAGAAGATGTTGAAGCATTTCATAGAGGAGAAAAAAAAGAACACAAATATCCTTTGAGAGTTGGAATGTGTGGAAATTGCAGCATGGTTCAACTTTCTGATTTTGTGCCATATGCAGAATACATTGTTCCTGATGAAACTGGAAGAACAAATTATGCCTTTTTCTCCTCGCAATCAACAACCATGCAGGCACATTTTGCACAATTTGCAGAAACAATAAAAAGGCGTTTTTTAAATAAAGGGGAGGGAGTTGCAGAAATAGGAGGAAATGATGGAATAATGCTCAGGGCATTTGACAGAAGCAAGTATCGCGTGCTTAATATTGAACCATCTTCAAATGTTGCTGAAATTTCAAGAAGCAAGGGAATTGAAACAATTGAATCTCTTTTTACACCTAAACTTGCAATGGAACTTTTGCATAGTCATGGAGAATTCAAAGTTGTTTCATGCGCAAATGTTCTTTTGAATATTCATGACATAAATGGAGTTTTTGAAGGTGCAAGAATAATGCTTTCTAACAATGGAGTTTTTATAACACAAGATCCTTATTGGCCAAGTGTTCTTAAAGATACTGGATTCGACCAATTTTATGAAGAGCATCCTTGGTGTTTTTCACTTAAACCTCTTGAACATTTGGCTGAAAGCCATGGGATGGAATTATTCGATGCGCAACTTTTTCCTGCAATTCATGGTGGCTCTATGAGAGCTTATTTTTCAAAAAAGGGTGCTTATGAAAAAACAAAACGTTGTTCTGATTATCAGAGAAGAGAACAATGGGCAAATACCCCAGAAGCATGCAACAATTTTGCCTCGCGTGTTGAAAAAAGTAAAAAAAATCTTCTCTCTATTCTTAATAATATAAAAAGTCAAGGAAAAAGAATTATCGGCTATGCAGCTGCTTCAAAAGGAACAGTAATATTAAATTATTGCGGCATAGGCGCTGAAACACTTGATTATGTTGTTGATTCAACTCCCACAAAACAAGGCAGATATATTCCCGGAGTGCGCATTCCAATAGTATCGCCAGAAGAATTTTATAGAGAAATTGAAAGGGGAAATGCTCCTCACTATGCTCTTCTCGGAGCAAGAAATTATGCCAAAGAAATTCAGGAAAAAGAAAAAGAATTTGTAAGGGGCGGAGGAAGATTCATAGTTGCGCTTCCAAAACCAAGAATTTTGTAAATAATTAATTCCTCTAATCTTCTGAAATTTGAACGCCTGTGGGCGTGCTTGTTTAATTCTGCAAATCCTACTCCATAAGCCCATTGGCTCTTTAGATTTTTAATTGATAATGCTAAGATAAAACCCTAATGAAAAGGTGTAAAATAATGGAAAGTTATTGGGGTGTTAGCAAAATAAACATTGTATTCGGCTTCGCCTCGCTTGCTTGGCTACTTTTTCAAATTCTAAGCTATATGCCCACCATAATTTGCATATCTTAAATAAAAACACCAATGAACAAACTTAAAATAATGGAAAGGAATGGGATGTTAGAAAAATTATATTAATCACTAATATCTGCTGTAATAATAACTTTACACCAACCAATTTAAATAGCAAATTCTTTTATTTATAATATGAAGAATAAAGTTCCAGTCAAACCATCAGAAAAAGATGAAGAAACTAACAAGTCATTAAGATTAATTGCAAAAACATCTATGATAGTTTTTATAGGAGTTATGCTGTCAAGAATATTGGGATATGCTTATAGAGTTATTGTTGCGCGTTATTTTGGGGCAGAAACTTATGGATTGTTCTCGCTTGCAATTATGGTTCTTGGTATTTTTTCTGCATTTGCCTCTCTTGGACTTGCAGAAGGAATTGTAAGATACGGCGCATTCTACAGGGCAAGAGGGGAGAATAAAAAGCTAAGTTATATCTTGAAATTTACCTTGTTTTACGCAGGAATTGCAAGTATAATCGCGGGCATTATAATGTTTTTCAGCGCAGAATTTATTGCAGTCAAATTATTCCATAGTGAAACGCTTATTTCATTTTTAAAAATATTCAGCATATTAATTCCAATATTGGTTGCTTCGGGCATTTTTCTGTCAGTTCTAAGAATTTATGAAGAAATAAAAACTTATTCCTTCATTTACAATATTTTCCAGAATTTTATAAAAGTTTTTTCACTGGCGATTTTTATTTTTATTGGACTAAAAAGCAACGCAGTGGTTTATTCATATTTTATCGGAGCAACTGCAATGCTGATTGCAGCTTATTATGCCTGCTTAAAAAAGACAAGGGATATTTTTATCAAGTATAATGTAAATAATTCTGAAAAATCTATAATCTCCAGCGAACTTCTTAGCTATTCCTGGCCATTGATGTTTTCAACAGTTATAATTTCTTTGTTCAATTGGATAGATACATTTTCAATTGGATATTTTATGACTCCATCAGATGTCGGATTTTATAATGCTGCAGTTCCATTAGCTTTATTATTTTATGTAACATCTGAACTTTTCACGCAGATATTTCTTCCGCTAATAACAAGAGAATTTTCCAAGAATAACATTAAAACTGTGAAAGAATTGAGCAAGCAGGTGGGAAAATGGATATTTATTATCAACCTTCCATTTTTTATTCTTGTTCTATTTTTCCCAGGAGCAATAATTAATCTGTTTTTCGGAAAAGAATATCTTGTTGCACAAAATTGCCTGAGAATTCTCTCAATAGGAGTTTTCACTGCTTCAGTCGCAAGGATATCCCAGAATTTAATTTTAATGAAAGGAAAAAGCAAGGTTATTCTTTTTGATACAATCATCGCCTGTGCTCTTAATTTTATTCTTAATGCAATCATGGTTCCAAGATATGGAATTACAGGAGCAGCTTCTGCAACATTAATTTCCGTTTTGTTCCTGAATTTATTATTTATTTTTCAGGCAAAATACTATGTTTCAATTCTGCCTTTCAGGAGGAAAATGCTGTCAATATTTTTGGTTTCATTAATCCCTACAGCAATTTTATTTTATCTGAGAAGCATCATTCAAATAAATTTATTTTCGATAATAATCTTATCTTCGTGCTTTTTTTTAGTTTACTTTCTGCTAATACTCCTTATAAATGGCTTTGACAGGAATGACTGGGAGATTTACGAGGCTGTGAAGAGGAAAATGATAGGGATTAGAAAATAAGTTAACGCCGATTTGTAAAAATAATTTACAATATAAATCTATTTAAATAAAAATATAATCTCAAAATGATTATGGAACAGAATAAGAGACGGAAAGAAGATGTTCGACTGAATTTAATAATTCCTCCAAATCCTTATCTAGGAGATGATAAGAGAAACCTTCCACTGGGCATTTTATATCTTGCGGCAGTTGCAAGAGATGCAGGATATTCTGTTAGAGTATCTGATTTAAGAGGGAAAAAACCGGAAACATTTGAATCTGCAATTGAGAGCTCTGATGTATATGGAATCACAGCTTCTACTCCGGACTATCTAAGGGTTGTAAAAATAGCAAAAATGCTAAAAGAAAGAAATCCAGATTCATTAAGAATTCTGGGGGGAATTCATGCAACTGCTCTTCCAAATGAAATTGATTCTGTATTTAATGGATTGGTTCTTGGCGAGGGAGAAAGAGCATTACTAAGTATCTTAGAGGATTACAGAATTGGAAATGATTCTAAACGGATTTATGTCGGCAAAGCAATAAAAGATTTAGACACAATTCCGTTTCCTGCAAGAGAAATGCTTCCCTTTGAAAATGTTTTTAATGAAAATGCGCTTTTCTATGGAGCGGGCCCAACTGCTTCAGTAATAACTTCAAGAGGATGCCCTCAAAAATGTGCTTTTTGTGCGAGCGATAGTATGTGGAAGAGGAATTTAAGATTCAGAAGTCCTGACAATGTTTTTTCTGAAATAAAACATATAATCGAAAAATATAAAATAAGAAATTTTAGGATTATGGATGATACAGTCACAGCAAATAGAAGAAGATTAGAAGAAATCTGCAGCAAATTAAGCCCGCTAGATATAAGATTCAGAGTAGAAACAAGAGTAGATTATATTGATTCAGATTCACTATCCAGTTTAAAGAAAGCAGGATGTGAAGAAATTGCTTATGGCATAGAATCTCCAACCCAAGAAGTGCTAGATATTTCCAGAAAAGGTATAACTCTTGAACAGGCAAAAAAAGCAATAAAAATGACACATGATACTGGAATGATAACACGATTATTTTTTATCATTGGACTTCCTGGAGAAACACCCGGTTATGCAAGAAGATTAATTGATTTTGTTGAAGAAACAAAAACAGAAGCAGTAGATTTATCAACTTTTGTGCCTTATCCTGGATGCGATATCTATCGCAATCCTGCAAAATATGGATTAAAACTTAAAAACAGGGATTTTTCACAATATCATATGACTTTAGGATTAAGGCAGGGAGAAATTGACCGCGAGTTTACTTTTGAACATGACCAAATGTCAGATGAACAGTTGCGCGAAGAAAGAAGAAAAGTTTTAGAATATACTAAATCAAGAGGAAAAATCAAGAATTTTTAATACCCGTGAAAAATCTCCAATCTTTAAATTGAAATTAAAGTGTATAGATTTTTCTCGGTTCTCCCAAAACCCAAGCACAAATTCCACACTTTAGTGTGGAGTATACTCAAAGGGTTTTGTGATAAAATAAGCTGTTAGTTTATCTTATCTTGATTCCTCTCAAACCAATTAATTGTCTTTTTTAATCCTTCGTCGAGTGAAGTTGATGCTTTAAACCCAAATTCTCTTTCTGCCTTAGATGTATTTAAACACCTTCTTGGTTGTCCGTCAGGTTTTGTCTTATCCCACACAATTTCTCCTTCAAATCCAGATAATTCTGAGATTTTGGTTGCAATACCTCTTATTTTAAACTCATTGCCACTTCCCAAGTTTATGGGCTCTGGTTTGTCATATTTCTCCATTGCAAGAACAACTGCTTTCGCAGCATCATCAACATACAAAAAATCCCTTGAGGCATTTCCTGTTCCCCACACAATCACCTGTTTATCATTATTTTGTTTCGCACTGACGAATTTTCTTATTAAGACAGGAATGACATGACTATACTCTAAATCAAAATGATCTTCTGGTCCATAAAGATTAATCATCAATAAGTGAATTGAATTAAAATCAAATTCTTGTCTGTATAGTTGGCTCTGAAGCATCATCATTTTCTTTGCCAAACCATAACCTGCATTGGTCTCTTCAGGATAACCCTTCCATAAATCTTCTTCTTTAAAAGGAACATCTGTCATCTTTGGATAAGCACAAACACTTCCAATACCCACAAACTTTTTAACTCTGTTTTTTCTTGCATATTCCTGGACAAGAGTATTCATCATAAGATTATTATAGTAAATGCTTCCTGGGAATTCTCGATTATAACCAATTCCTCCGACATCTGCAGCAGCATGAATCACCACATCAAAAGGCCCATTTTCAGAAAATAATCTCGCAACTTCCTTCTCTTTAGTTAAATCATACTCCATTCTTTTAAAGGTAAATACCTGGTTATACCCTGATTCATTTAACTTTTTGCATATTGCCTTGCCTAAAAATCCTTTTCCGCCTGTGACTAAGATCCTGCTGTCTTTTTTAATTTCCATTTTTAATCTTCTCCTTAAAAAACTCGCCAAATTTCCCAATTATATAATCAATATCTTCTTTATTTAATTTCTGGTGGCATCCTATATAAAACCCGTTATTATTAATCCATTTTGCAACTTTAAACTTTTCTTCTAAATCTTCACCATACAATTTTTTATAAATTGGCTGATTTGTCAGTGGAAGCATATCCCTTGTATCAATTCCATTTTCTTCCAAAAATAAAGTCAACGCTTTCTTAGATATTGCAGGATTTTTTATAACTATTGGAAACATCATATAAGAATGTTCTCTATCAGGCATTTTCACGGGCAATTTAATATGTTCTTGAAATTTCTTTAGTTTATTAATAAGGTATAGGGCATTCCTCCTTCTTTTTGAAACTATTTCTTGTGCTCTTTCGAGTTGAGCCAATCCCAAGGCCCCTTCTAATTCCGTTATCCTTGAGCTGTATCCTATTCTCTCAAAACTAAATCTTTTCTGAACAATTTCCATCAACTCCTTGCCCTTTTTCCCCTTACTATCATCTATAGAGATATATATCCCATCCCTTCCGTGATTTGCCAGACTCCTCATTACCTCTGCATACTTTGGATTATTTGTAACTGCTAATCCTCCAACCCCCGTAGAAATTAAATGTGCAATGTATGTTGAAAAACAGGATATATCTCCGAAAGAGCCGACACTCTTTCCTCTATACTTTGCAAACATTGTTTCACATGAATCTTCAATTACCTTTAATTTATACTTCTTAGATATTTTTATTATTTCAGACATTGAAGCCGGTTGCCCAAATAAATGAACGGCAATAATTGCTCTCGTTCTATCGGTAATTTTTTCTTCAATTTTTAAAGGATTAATATTATAGGTGTTTGATTCAACATCAACAAAAATCGGCTTAAGATTATTTTGTATTATAACATTTGATGTGGCTACGAAAGTCAGGGCAGGGCATATTATTTCATCTCCATTATCCCAATTTTCAGTTTCTTTTAAGCATGCAACTGC
>Ga0208958_1002064_pt1 | contig 18102 bp, 19 predicted proteins | sample RifOxyB1_FD_184032 | JGI IMG/M metagenome (GOLD analysis project Ga0208958, IMG submission 184032) | Soil microbial communities from Rifle, Colorado - Rifle Oxygen_injection B1 (SPAdes) | ecosystem: Environmental > Terrestrial > Deep subsurface > Rock core/Sediment | place: Rifle, Colorado... | reverse complement strand
CGAGCCGGCGCCCACGATGATGTAGTCGTACACATGCTGCCCGATTGCGAAGACGGACCGAACCTAGCGGGGGGGGATAGAGCAATTGCTCTGCCGGGATGCGCGGCTGCCGCACGCGTGGTGGGGCCTTGATCCGGCGAGTCGATGCGTGGCGAAAAGGCTGGCGATGTTGCAGTGCATCGGATACCTTGCGCGCCACAGGCGGGCGGTGCCCGCGTCCCGATGATGCGATCGCAGGCCGCGCCCCATGGACCCGTCTTCCCCAGCGACCACCCGGTTCGGCCGATTCCGCGCGGCGCTGTCCGAGTCCCCGCCGCTGCTGTGGGCGTTCGTCTACTTCTTCTGCCTGCTGAGCGGCTATTACGTGCTGCGGCCGGTGCGCGAGGCGATGGCGGCGTCCAGCGATGTGCAGGCGGTCTTCCCGCCCGCCATGATCGAGTTCTTCGCCGTGCGCGGCCTGGCGCTGAAGGATTTCACCCTGCAGGTGCTGTTCACCTGCACCTTCATCATCATGCTGCTGTTGCAGCCGGCCTACGGCTGGCTGGTCAGCCGGTATCCGCGTCGCGTGTTCCTGCCGGCGGTCTACGGCTTCTTCATCGGCACGCTGCTGCTGTTCTACGTGCTGTTCGACAGCGGGATGCCGGGACGCGGGATGGCCTTCTTCCTGTGGATCGCGGTGTTCAACCTGTTCGCGGTCGCGGTGTTCTGGAGCTTCATGGCGGATGTCTTCAGCAATGCCGAAGCGCGCAAGTTCTACGGCTACATCGGCGCGGCCGGCACGGTCGGCGCGATCCTCGGCCCGGTCCTCACCCGCACCTTCGTCGAGCGCATCGGCATCGCCAACCTGATGCTGGTGTCGGCCGGTTTCCTGGTGGTGTGCGTGGTATGCCAGCTGCGCCTGCGCCTGTGGGCGGTGGCGCGCGAGCAGGAACGCAGGGCGACCAGCGGCGAGACGCCGATGGGGGGCGAAGTGCTGGCCGGACTGAAGCTGATCGCCCGGGAGCCGCTGCTGCGCTGGCTGGCGTCGCTGGTGGTGATGGGCGTGGGCGTGGGCACGCTGCTGTACAACGAACAGGCCGCGATCGTGCGGAAGTTCTACACCGACCCGGCCGCCAGTACCGCGTACTACGCCGGCATCGACATGGCGGTGAACGCGCTGACCCTGTTCATCCAACTGCTGGTCACCCGCTGGTTGCTGCGCAGCTTCGGGGTCGGCCCCGCGCTGCTCATCCCGGGCGGCGCGATCATCCTGGGCTACTCGCTGCTGGCCGCCTCGCCGCTGCCGATGATGGTGGCCATCGTGCAGGTGGTCACGCGGGCCAGCGAGTTCTCGCTGACCAAGCCGGCACGCGAGACCATCTACACCCGCGTCGATCGCGAGTGGCGCTACAAGGCCGGTGCCGCGATCGACACGGTCATCTATCGCGGTGGCGACCTGAGCTTCGTATGGCTGCACAAGTTCGTGTCCGCATTCGGCTCCAGCGCGGTGTTCGGCGTCGGCCTGCTGGCGGCCAGCGCCTTCACGTTCAGCGGATGGAAGCTGCTGCGCGAGGAAAGGAAACTTCCGTCCGAGCGCGACGCGGCCTCCGGGCAGCGTGGGTCGTCGAGGGCTGACGCGGCCGTGTGACGCCGTTATGCTGCGCACGGGCTAGGGGAGAAGCGGGAATGAGCGTGATCGCGGCGGTTCTGGTGGTGCTGGTGGCGGTGCTTCACGCCTGGTTCCTGGTCCTGGAAATGTTCTTGTGGACCAGACCCGCCGGCTTGAAGACCTTCCGCAACACGCCGGAGAAGGCGGAGACCACCCGCGTGCTGGCCGCCAACCAGGGGCTGTACAACGGCTTCCTTGCCGCCGGCCTGCTGTGGGGGGTGGTGACGGCGCAGTGGAACGTGGTCGTGTTCTTCCTGCTGTGCGTGGTCGTCGCCGCGCTTTACGGCGCGTGGAGTGTCAGTCGGCGGATCTTCTACGTGCAGGGCGTGCCGGCGATCGCAGCGTTGGCGGCGATCTGGCTGCTTTGAGGAATGCCACTGCAGGAGCGACGTGAGTCGCGACCGCACGCTCCAGGGTGCCGGCGTTCTCGGTTGGCGCGAGAACGGATGCCATGCGGTCGCGACTCACGTCGCTCCTACAACGGCGACGCCGCGCGAGGCGGCTTCGGCGACACCCACATGCCGATCCGCGCACGGAATACCGCTTCTCCCTGCGGGTCGCGGACCACCACGTCCATCGGCAGGTCGTAGCCCTCGGCCGATTCGTGCGGTTCGAACGCCGGCGTGGCGACGGCGTGCATGGTGCCCACGGCCTTCTTCAGGTACTCGACGGTCATGCCCTTGGGGATCCAGCGCATCGAGCGCGGGATGCTGACGTCGGTGGTCAATCCGCCGACGAACTCGGCCAGGTTGCACAGCGCGATCGCGTGCACGGTACCCAGGTGGTTGGTGACCGAACGCCGGTGCCGGATGGTCGCTTCGCCGCGGCCGGGCTCCAGCCGCACCATGCGCGGGCCGATGCTGCCGAAGTAGGGCGCCTTGAAGCAGATCAGGCGCGAGAACAGCCAATGTCCCAGGGGCTTGCGGCTCAGGCTGCGGTAGATCTTCAGGACGTCGGCGCTCATCGTGGGCTCCTGGTGCGACGACGGCGGGACATGCCCGCCGTCGTCGTGTCTTCCGGTAGTGGCGTCAGGCCGCTTCGCGCGGCTGGCGCTTGTGCTGCGGCAGGTCGTAGTAACTCGCGGCGCGCAGCTCGTGCACGTCGAAGTCGTCCACGGTGATCGTGTCCAGCGTGATCGCACGCAGTTCTTCCAGCTGCTTGCGCTCTTCCACGGTGATCCAGCCCTCGCGCACGCCTTCGTCCAGCTGCGCGCTGTAGTCCAGCGCCTCGATGTCCTTGGTCTTCAGCGCCTTCAGGAACTTGCGCTCCACCGGTTCGGCGGCCACGGCCGCGGCCAGGTAGCTGTCGATGCGGCCACCGGGGTTGTTCTCGCACGGGGTCAGGAACACGCCCTGGCCCAGGCGGTCGCGCGCCTCGTTCGGCGCCATCAGCAGCATGGCGACGCGATGGCTCAGGCGGTCGCCCGGTGCCACGGCGCGGCGGCCGAACGGGAACACCACCGGCCACAGCAGCCAGCCCAGCGGCTTGATCGGGAAGTTGCGCAGCGCCTGCGACAGCGCCAGTTCGATCTCGTACGCGCTGTTGTGGAAGGCCCAGGCCAGCAGCGGCTTGTCGGCTTCCGGCGCGCCCTCGTCATGGTGGCGCTTGAGCACCGCGCCCATCATGTACAGGTGGCTGAGCACGTCGCCGAGGCGGCCGGACAGCGATTCCTTGAACTTCAGCTTGCCGCCCAGCGCGCCCAGCGAGATGTCGGTCAGCAGCGCCAGGTTGGCCGCATAGCGGTCCAGCTTGCGGAAGAACTTCTTGGTGTAGGCATCGCCCGGTGCGGCGCCGATCTTCGAGCCGGTAATGCCGAACCAGAACGAGCGCACCGCGTTGGAGATGGCGCCGCCGATGTGCGGATACAGCACCGCATCCAGCTGCTGGATGCCCGCCTTGGTATCCGGATCCTGCGCCGCGCGCATTTCCTTGATGATGTAGGGATGGCACAGGATCGAGCCCTGGCCGAAGATCAGCAGGCTGCGCGTCATGATGTTGGCGCCTTCCACCGTGATGGCGATCGGCGAGGCCTGCCACGCGCGGCCGGCGAAGTTGCGCGGGCCCAGGATGATGCCCTTGCCGCCCACCACGTCCATCACGTCCTTGGCGATGTCGCGGGCCATGTTCGTGCAGTGGTACTTGGCGATGGCCGACGGCACCGACGGCACGTCGCCGCGGTCCACGGCGGCGGCGGTGGCCTGCGACAGCGCGCTGATGGCGTACGCCTTGCCGCCGATGCGGGCCAGCGCTTCCTCCACGCCCTCGAAGCGGCCGACCGACAGGCCGAACTGCTTGCGGATGCGCGCATAGCTGCCGGTGACGCGCGCGCCGAACTTGGCGCCGCCGCTGGCGGTGGACGGGAGGGTGATCGAACGGCCCACGGCCAGGCACTCGTTGAGCATGTTCCAGCCCTTGCCGGCCATTTCCACGCCGCCGATCAGCTGGCTAAGCGGGATGAACACGTCACGGCCGTGGATGGGGCCGTTCTGGAACGGCGAGTTCAGCGGGAAGTGGCGACGGCCCACGTCGACACCGGGAGTGTCGCGCGGCAGCAGCGCCAGGGTGATGCCGATGTCGCGGGTGTCGCCGATCAGTCCGTCCGGGTCGTACATGCGGAAGGCCAGGCCGATGAGCGTGGCGACCGGCGCCAGGGTGATGTAGCGCTTGTCGAAGGTCAGGCGCAGGCCGAGCACGTTGGCGCCGTTCCACTCGCCCTTGCAGACGATGCCGTAATCGGGAATCGAGGTCGCGTCGGAGCCGGCGAACGGGCCGGTCAGGCCGAAGCAGGGCACTTCCTGGCCGATCGCCAGGCGCGGCAGGTAGTAGTCCTTCTGTTCCTGCGTGCCGTAGTGGTTGAGCAGTTCACCCGGGCCCAGCGAGTTGGGCACGCCGACAGTGGAGCTGACCACGCTGCTGACCGAGGCGATCTTCTGGATCACCTTGTGGTGCGCCAGCGCCGAGAAGCCCAGGCCGCCGTACTGCTTGGGGATGATCATGCCGAAGAACTTGTTCTTCTTGATGTAGTCCCACAGTTCCGGCGGCAGATCGGCGTGGACATGGGTGATTTCCCAGTCGTTGATCATCTTGCACAGCTCTTCCACCGGGCCGTCGAGGAAGGCCTGCTCTTCGGCGGTGAGTTGCGGCTTGGGATAGGCCAGGAGCTTGTTCCAGTCCGGGTCGCCGGTGAACAGGTCGCCCTCGAAGCCCACCGAGCCGGTTTCCAGCGCGATGCGCTCGGTCTGCGACAACGGCGGCAGCGCGCGGCGCAAGAAGCCCAGCGCGGGTGCGGTGATCAGCGGCTTGCGGATCGCCGGGATCAGCAGCGGTACCGCGATCGCCAGCACCACCAGCGCGGCCACCAGTGTGGCGGTGGGATTGGCGCCCAGCAGCCAGCAGGCCACCAGCAGGCTGGCGGTGATGGCGGCCCAGTAGGCCAGCCGGAGCCGATGGTAGGCGGCGAACGCACCCGCCAGCAGGAAGGCGAGGAAGGGGATGACGATGCTCATGGGGTTGCTCCGGACACGGATTCGGTTACATCGGATTCGGCGTTGCCCGACGCGGCCGGCAGGCCTGCCAGGTATTCCAGCACGGTGGCGGTAAACGCGTCGTTGTCGTCGCCAGCCACCATGTGGGTGGCCTGCGGCAGGTGCACATGGCGCGCGTGCGGCACCAGCGTCTTGAACTCTTCGACGGTCCTTTCCGACACCAGGTCGCTGCGCCCGCCACTGATCAGCAGTACGGGACACTGCACGCGGCGGGCGGCGTCGGCGATGGCGTCCTGGTGCTGCGCGCTGTCGCGGGCCAGTTCGTCCACCAGGCGCGGATCCCAGTGCCAGCGCCAGCGGCCGTCGCCGCCTTCGCGCAGCAGCTCGCGCAGATCGTCGGCGGATTTGCGCGTGCGGCGCTGCGGCTGGTAGGCCGCGATGGCGTCGCCTGCATGCTCGAGCGAGTCGAAGCCGTCAGGGAACGCCGTCATGAACGCCAGGATGCGCTGCAGGCCGGCGTGTTCCCAGCGCGGGGTGATGTCCACCAGCACCATGGCGCGGAACAGGCCCGGCCAGCGCGATTCGGCGATCAGGCCGAACAGCCCGCCCATCGAGGCGCCGACCAGCACCGGCGGTTCGGGCTGCTCGCCGGCCATCACGATCAGGTCATCGGCGAACTGGTCGCCGGTGTAGGGCAGCCCGGCGGCATTGCGGTCCGACTCGCCATGACCGCGCGCGTCGTAGGCCAGGCCGGCGTAGCCGTGCGCGGCCATCGCCAGGCCGGTGCGGTTCCACGCGCCACGCGTCTGGCCGAAGCCGTGTGCATACACCAGGGCAGGGTGCCCCTGCAGTGCGCGCGGGGAAGGAAAGCGGCGGGTCGCCAGCGAGAAGCCCTCTTGCCCGACTGGCACGCGGTCCGTTCCGGCGGCGGAGCCGGACACGGCGGAGAAGGCGAGGGAGGCGGGCTGCACCATACGGGCTAGTATGGGTTGTCGCATTTAGAGCAGTCAATCGGTTTGTGATACGTGTTTCCGATGCAACTGATTGATTTGTCTTTATTTTGTTGTGCGCCGCAACATACATACCGCTACACACCTCGCCGTATGGTTAAATGCGGACATGAGCACACCCAGCCCCGACAGCAGCCCGCCCGCTCCCACGCGCAACGCCCGCCTGAGCGCGGACGATTGGGCCCAGGCGGCCCTCGATCTCATCGCGGAGCAGGGTGTCTCGGCCGTGGCGGTGGAACCGCTCGCCCGCCGGCTAGGTGTCACAAAAGGCAGCTTCTACTGGCACTTCCCGTCGCGCGATGCCCTGCTGCAGGCGGCGCTGGAACGCTGGGAAGCCGTGGAACAGGAAAGCATCTTCGGCAGCCTGGAGCAGGTGGCGGACCCCCGCGAACGCCTGCGCGCGCTGTTCCAGCTGGTCGGCCATGAAGTGAAGCCGCACATCATCTATAGCGAGTTGCTGAAGGCGCTGGATCATCCCTCCGTGCAGCCGGTCATCGACCGCATCTCACAGCGCCGCCTGGAGTACCTGGTCGCCATGTTCCGCCAGGCCGGCCTGCAGCGCACCGACGCCACCCACCGTGCGCGCCTGACCTACGCCGCGTATGTCGGCTTCCTGCAGCTGTCGCTGCAGCTGCAGCAGCCGCGCATGACCTCGGAAGAATTCGAGACCTATCTCGAACACGTCATCTCGACGCTGATTCCGACCTGATGCGTCGTAGGGGGGGCCTTGGCCCGCCGCGCACCGCCTTGTGAATGACGGATCGCGTCACGCCCCGCGTCAGTGGCTTGGCTCGAGGTTCTCGATGGTCTGCATGTGCGAAGACAGCAGGCCTAGATCAGCATGTACTTCCAGATCGTCGAACTGCGTGGTCGACGTCACGCGTACGGTCGCGCGCATGCGCGGTTCGGTATCCAGGTAGCAATCCTTGCATCGCTGGATCGTCAGGATCTTCAGCGTGGATCCCGCTGGAAAGCGCGTCCTGGAGATCACCTCGGGGCCATCGAATCCCGGCGGCTGGACGACCGTGTAGATGCTGGGCGAAGGACCGTAGTTCCGGTCCATGCTTACCCGATACACCGTCATGTCCGATGTGGTGCGGTACTCGGTCCCGACATACATCGAGTACTTCGGATCATTGCTGACGTCTTCGTAGCTGACCATGTAGCAGCCTGCCAACAAGCACGTTGCCAGTAAGGCAATGAATCGATTTCTCATGGATACCCTGTAGTCGTAGAGTTCGGGTCGGTGCGTCGCACCGGTGACGCACGTCATGTCGATGGCGGGCCAGGGCCCGCCCTACGGCATGGGTGAGGTCGCCCGCTTCAGCTTCGACAAGCGCACCACCACATACGCCAGCAGCGCCACGGCGAAGCCCTGCAGTGTTTCGATGATGGTGCGGTAGACCTCCAGCACCCAGCGCTCGGTGGTCAGCGCGATGATCCGCGCCTTGTCCTTGTCCATCCGCGCCCACTGGAGCCATCCAGGACAATGGCGTCGAACGCGTCGCAACGCGCCCGTGTGGTGAACAGCTGCAGCTCACGCCGGCCCCATCGCCCGCTGCCGCACGCCGCTCCGCCATTCCCGCTGCTCGCGGACATAGCCGCTGCGTTCCAGCCAACGGAAGATCGAACGCACCGTGACGACGGGATAGTCGCCGGAGAGCCGGGTGGCGACCGAGTGGTCGGTGAAGTCGGTGTTGGCGGAGAACAGGCCGCCCAGCACGCGCTTGGAGTAGCCGATGTGCACCGTGTCCGCCACGAAGCCATCGTCGCGGGCGAAGGCGTAGGCGCTGCGGCGATCGTAGATCCCGCGGTCGGCGAGCGCGGCGGCCATCACTTCCACGATCCAGGCGGTGGAGTTCTGGTAGTCCTCGCTGCCGGGCCGGGCGATCAGGTTGTAGCGCGGGTGGTGCAGGCTGTGGCGCGGCATCCGCTGCAGCCGCGACGCGAGCCGGTCGGCGACATCCGACGGGAACCATACGATGCGCAGATCCTGGTTCACCAGGTCGTCGGCGAAGAAGTTGACCAGCCCCTGCGCGTACAGGCCGGAGCGGTCGCTGCCGCATTCGTTGAGCAGGTGCACCACCGTCCAGCGTCCGTGTTCGTGGTCGCGCACCGCGAAGCTGGCATGGCTGTAGACCAGGCCCTGCTTGGACAGGTCGGTCCCGACGCGCGCGATCAGGGCGACCGGTGCGTCCACCTCGTCCAACTGCTGCGCGGCCAGCAACGCGGTACGCGCGGCCTCGGCCACCTTGTACGGTGGCATCTCCATCTGCTTGCAGGCATCGCCCGCGCGTGCCGTCCCCGGCAGCGCGAGGACGAAGACGAAGAACACCGCGAGTGCGCGCATCGCCCGATCACCCGCCATAGCGATGGCTGTGGATGTGCGATCGGGCGGCGTCGTTGGCGATGAAGCACAGCGCTTCACCGGCCGCGCTGAGGATCCAGCCTGTCGACACGGCCGCGACACTGATCGCCGTGCCCACCGCGATGCCGAGCCGCTTGATCGCTTCCGCGCTCAGATAGACCACGAACGAGGCCGCGCCCACCACACCCGCCGCCGCGACGGAGACCGTCACCGCCACGCTGCCGGCCACCACCGCCACCCCGGTGACCACCGCCGAGGCGCCATGGCCCAGGGCATGGATCACCGTCAGCGGCACTTCGATGGACGCCTCCAGGCTGGCCTGCGACATCCGGCTGGCGCCGTCGGACTGCGGCGCGGCATGCGCGGGGAGGGCCACGCCCCCCGAGAGGACGGTGGCCAGGGCGAGGGTCAGCGAGCGGGCGATCAGGCGGGGCATGCGGGTTCCTCCAGGGTGTCGCAGCCTTGTCGCGGCACGCCGGGCGGTTCAACCGGCATCGACGAGGTAAGCTCCCGCGCAACACCCGGTATAGGAATGCGCTACCGATGGCCGTCTCGGTGGACCTGATCGATGCCCTGAAGCGCTGCCTGCGCGCGCAGGAACTGACCTATCGTGAACTCGCCGCCCGCATCCGCATGAGCGAGGCGGCGGTCAAGCGCATGTTCTCCCGGCGGGCGATGAGCCTGCAGCGGCTGGAGCAGATCTGCGAGGTACTGGACGTCGGCCTGGCCGAACTCAGCGCCGAGGCCTCGCGCGGGCGCAAGGCGATGGCGCAGCTGAGCGAGGCGCAGGAACAGGCGCTGGTGGACGATCCGCGGCTGCTGATGGCGCTGTTCCTCACCCTCAACCGCTGGCGCGAGGACGACGTGATGGGCCACTTCGGCTTCACGACGGCGCAGTGGACCGGGCTGCTGGTGAAGCTGGACCGGCTGGGCATCATCGAACTGATGCCGGGCAACCGCGGTCGCGCGCTGACCGCGCGCAACTTCCGCTGGCGCGCCGATGGTCCGATGGAGCGTTATTTCCGCCACACCCTGCTGACCGATTACTTCGCCGACCCCTTCGACGGCGAGCAGGACGCGCTGCTGCTGCTCAGCGGCAGCCTGAGCATCGACGGCGTGAAGCAGCTGCGCCAGCGGCTGGAGGAAGTGGCGCGCGAGTTCGACGCCCTGCTGGCCCGGGACGCCACGCTGCCGGCCGAAGACCGCGTGGGCGTCAGCCTGGTGCTGGCGCAGAAACCCTGGCTGCTGCAGCTGTTCAATCCCTACCGGCGCTCGCGCGAGGCGTAGGCGCCGGGGTGGAGATCAAGCCCGGAAGGCCGTGGATCGAGCTCGGAAGGCCATCGATGGCCCTGTTTGCTCCAGCGATCGCCCGGTGAGCCCCATCGATCACGCCCTGAGCTCCATCGATCGCCTTCCGAGCCCGATCAATGGGGCTCCCACAGTGATCGATGGAGCTCCAAGGGCGATCAATGGCTTTCGGCGCCCCATCGCTGGGGCTTTTTGCTCCATCGACCGCCCGTCGCGCCGCATCGATCGCGCTCCGAGCCCGAGCGATCACCCTCGGAGCTCCATCATTCGCGCTCGGAGCCCCGTCCACGCCCCGGAAAGCCTTGTAGGTCGGTCGTTCTCTGGGTGCGCTGAGAAAGGAGCATGCCTGCGCCAGCGTCAGTGATGACCGCCCGTCGACGTTCTCCTCGTCTGAGGGACAAGACATTGGTATCATTTTGGTCTCACTTTTCGAGGGTGGCGCATGAACGCAGCGGTCGATGTTTTCAAACGCAACGAATTCCAGGGCAGTTCGCTGGACGCATTGAACGCCTGGGTTGCGGAAGTCGCCGCGCTCACCCAGCCGGACCACATCCACTGGTGCGACGGCAGCGACGCCGAGAACGCGCGGCTGACCCAGCAGATGCTGGCCGACGGCACGCTGCTGCCGCTGAACCCGGAAACCCACCCCCACAGCTGGCTGCACCGCTCCAGCCCCAGCGACGTGGCGCGGGTGGAACACCTGACCTTCGTCTGCACCCCGCAGCAGGAAGATGCCGGCCCCAACAACCACTGGATGGCCCCGGCCGAGGCGCACGCGAAGATGGATGCGCTGTTCGCCGGCTGCATGCGCGGGCGCACGCTGTACGTGATCCCCTACTGCATGGGCCCGATCGACTCGCCGCTCTCGCGCTGCGGCGTGGAGATCACCGATTCGCCGTACGTGGTGGCGAACATGCGCATCATGACCCGCATGGGCGCGGCCGCGCTGGCGCGCATCGAGCGGGAAGGGACCTTCGTGAAGGGCCTGCACTCCACCGGCGAGCTGGATCCGGACCGCCGCTTCATCATGCACTTCCCCGAGGAGCTGACCATCAAGAGCTTCGGCTCGGGTTACGGCGGCAATGCGCTGCTGGGCAAGAAGTGCCACGCCCTGCGCATCGCCTCGCACCAGGCGCGGCAGGAAGGCTGGCTGGCCGAGCACATGCTGATCGTCGGCATCGAGAACCCGCAGGGCGAAACGCACTACATCGCCGCCGCGTTCCCGTCCGCCTGCGGCAAGACCAACCTGGCCATGCTGATCCCGCCGGAGGGCTACCGCCAGGCCGGCTGGAAGGTGTGGACCATTGGCGACGACATCTGCTGGATGCGTCCCGGCGCCGATGGGCGCCTGTATGCGATCAACCCGGAAGCCGGCTTCTTCGGCGTGGCGCCCGGCACCTCGGACAGCTCCAACCCGAATGCGCTGGCCACCATCAGCCACCACACCATCTTCACCAACGTCGCCGTCACCGACGACCAGGAGCCGTGGTGGGAAGGGCTGGACTCGCGCACGCCCGCGCTGGACTGGCAGGGCCGCAAGTACGACCCGGCCAATGGCCCGGCCGCACACCCGAACTCCCGCTTCACCGTCTCCGCGCGGCAGTGCCCCAGCTATTCGGCCAAGGCCGAGGATCCGCAGGGCGTGCCGATCAGCGCGATCGTTTTCGGCGGACGCCGCGCCTCGCTGGTGCCGCTGGTGTTCGAGGCGCGCGACTGGACGCATGGCGTGCTGGTCGGCGCGGCGATGGGCTCGGAAACCACCGCGGCCGCGACCGGCGCGGTCGGCGTGATGCGCCGCGACCCGATGGCGATGAAGCCGTTCTGCGGCTACAACTTCGCCGACTACTTCGCCCACTGGCTGTCGTTCGGCCAGGCCGATGCGACGCTGCCGAAGACGGCGCTTCCCAAGATTTTCCACGTGAACTGGTTCCGCAAGGGTGGCGACGGCAAGTTCCTGTGGCCCGGCTTCGGCGAGAACCTGCGCGTGCTGGAGTGGATGATCCGGCGCGGTGAGGGCAAGGCGGATGCGGTGGAAACGCCCATCGGCCACCTGCCGCGCGCGGAGGACATCAACCTGGACGGCGTGGCGCTGAGCGACGAGGCCCATGAGCTGCTGTTCGGCTTCGATCGCGCCGGCTGGCAGGCCGAGTTCGCCAGCCTCGGCGAGTACCTGGAGGAATTCGGCGCCCGCACCCCGCAGGCGCTGAAGGACGAGCAGCAGCGTATCGCCGCCCGCCTGGCCGGCTGATTCCCCGCCTCGCGCATCGCTTCCTGCGCTGCCCCGCGTGCGTCCCGGACGCCGCGGGGCTTTTTTCGCGCGGCGTCGGGTGCGGGGTCTGGGATAATGCAGGCGTTCGTTCCCATCGAAGGCCGACATGACCCAGATCCTCCGCATCGCGATGGCGCAGTTCGACTTCCCGGTCGGCGCGGTGGCGCAGAACAGCGACAACATCCGCCGCATGATCGCCGAGGCGCGCGACGAGTACGGGGCCGACGTGGTGCTGTTTCCCGAACTGGCGGTCAGCGGCTATCCGCCGGAAGACCTGTTGCTGCGGCCGCGCTTCCTGGCCGACTGCGAGACCGCACTGACGGAGATCGCGGCCACCACGCACGGCATCGTCGCCGTGGTGGGCTGGCCGCAGAGCGCGGGCAGCGTGGTCTACAACGCCGCCAGCGTGCTGCGTGACGGGGTGGTCGAGACCACCTACCGCAAGCGCGAGCTGCCCAACTACGCGGTATTCGACGAGCGCCGCTACTTCGACGTGGACCCGGACGGGGGCGCCTGCACGTTCGAGGTGAAGGGCGTGCCGCTGGGCCTGGTGATCTGCGAGGACCTGTGGTTCCCCGAGCCGCTGGCCGACACCGCCAGCGCGGGAGCCGTGATGACGCTGGTGCCCAACGCCTCGCCGTTCGACCGCGACAAGCACGCGCAGCGCGACGCGCTGATCGCCGAGCGTACGCGCGAGACCGGCATGGCGCTGGCCTACCTCAACGTGGTGGGCGGTCAGGACGCGGTGGTGTTCGACGGTGCATCGGTGGTGGCGGACGGCGATGGCGTCGTGCACCCGGCGGCGGCGGCGTTCACCGACCAGTGGCTGGTGGTGGATTTCGACGCGGCCGCGCGGAAGTTCAGTCCCGTGGTGTGGATGGACGACGGCGACGAGAGCCGCGACGCGCTGGCCTGGCGCGCCATCGTGCGCGGCATTCGCGACTACTGCGGGAAGAACGGCTTCTCGAAGGTGTGGCTGGGCCTGTCCGGCGGCATCGATTCGGCGCTGGTGCTGGCGCTGGCGGTGGACGCGCTGGGCGCGGAGAACGTCACCGCGGTGCGGCTGCCGTCGCGCTATACCGCGGGGCTGTCCAACGACCTGGCCGCCGAGCAGTGCGCGGCACTGGGCGTGAAGCTGGAAGCCATCTCGATCGAGGCGCCGTTCAAGGGGTTCCTGGAGGCGCTCGGTCCGGTGTTCGGCGACACGCCCGCCGACACCACCGAGGAGAACCTGCAGTCGCGCAGCCGCGGCGTGATCCTGATGGCGCTGAGCAACAAGTTCGGCGGCCTGCTGCTGACCACCGGCAACAAGAGCGAGTACGCGGTCGGCTACGCCACCATCTACGGCGACATGTGCGGTGGCTACGCGCCGATCAAGGATCTGTACAAGACGGAGGTGTTCGCGCTGGCGCGCTGGCGCAACACCGTGGGCGGCGCGCCGGTGATCCCGCCGGCCGTGATCGAGCGCCCGCCGTCGGCCGAACTGCGCGAGAACCAGAAGGACCAGGACTCGCTGCCGCCGTACGACGTGCTGGACGCCATCCTGTTCCGCTACGTGGACCTGGAGCAGTCGCGCGACGAGATCGTCGCCGCCGGCTTCGATGCCGCCACCGTGGACCGCATGCTGCGGCTGGTGCGCATCAACGAGTGGAAGCGCCACCAGGCCGCGCCCGGACCGAAGGTCTCGCGTCGCGCGTTCGGCCGCGAGCGCCGCTACCCGATCACCAACAAGTACGCGCTGTGAGCGCCGCCGCGCGCCGGAGACCGGAATGACAAGGAAGAAAAAGCGTTCGCCGCATCGCGACCGCCCTGCGGCGCCCACGCCGCGTCCGGCCACACCGCCTGACAAGGTGATGCTGGCCTTGGCGGTACTGGGCCTGCTGATCACCGGCTATCTGGCCTGGACGGCGGGGAGCGGGTCGCCCTCTGCGTTCTGCGGCGCCGATGGGGGGTGCGATGCGATCCAGCGCAGCGGCTGGTCCACGCTGCTGGGCCTGCCGATGGCATTGTGGGGCTTCGGCCTGTATGCGGTGGTCGCCTGGGTGTCGCTTTCGCGCAAGGCGTCGCCGCTGCTGCGGTGGCAGCGGCAGTGGCGGCTGGTGCTGCTGGGGCTGGCGATCAGCGTGTACCTCACCGGAGTGGGGGCCGTGGTGCTCGACGCCTTCTGCATCGGCTGCCTGGCTTCGCTGGCGGTACTGGCGGCGATGTTCGGCTGGCTGCAGCTGCGCCGCCCCGTGTCCGCGCCCGGCCAGCCCTGGAAGCGCTGGTGGGCGGTGCAGGCGTTGCCGGTACTGCTTGTCGTGGCTGTCCTTCACGTGCACCAGAGCGGGCTGCTGCACCAGCGTCCGGAAAGCCGCCGTGCGGCGGCGCTGGCCCAGCACCTGTCCGACTACGGCGCCAAGTTCTATGGCGCGTCATGGTGCGTGGAATGCCGGCAACAGAAGCGCCGCTTCGGCCATGCGGCGGACCGGCTGCCCTATGTGGAGTGCTCGCCCGGCGGGCGCAACACGCCGATGACGTCGACATGCGCGGCGGCCGGCGTGACCGTGTTCCCCACCTGGGTGATCGACGGCATCCAGCACAACGGCGTGATCGAACCTCAGCAGCTGGCGGTACTGACGCGCTTCGACTGGGACAGGGCCGGCGCGGCCGAATGATCCGACCCCAAACGAAGAAAGGGCCCTAAGGCCCTTTCTTCCGGATGATCGCGCTGCGCTCAGTCGTCGTTGCGGCGTTCGGCGGTGTTGATGGACTTCTCGCCGGCGAACGGGTTCAGGCGACGCACCATCCACGGATAGTCCGGCCACTTGCCGGCCAGCCAGGGGTGCTGCGGGTCGTTCAACTCCAGCACGCGCCGGGCATCCGCGGCCAGGGCTTCGTTGCCCAGGCGGGTGTAGGCCTCGGCCAACACGGCGACGGCGTCGTTCTGGTGCGCGCTCTGCGGATAGGTTTCCAGCAGGTACTTGGCGCGGCTGGCGGCCGACACGTAGGCGTCGCGGCGCAGGTAGTAGATGGCGGTGTCCAGTTCGTGCAGGGCGAACTGGTTGCGCAGGGCCACCATGCGCTGGCGGGCATCGGCGGCGTAGCGGCTGTTGGGGTAGTTCTCGGCCACGCGGTTGAAGTCGTTGTAGCCCTGCATCGGCGTGGCCAGGTCGCGGCGGCTGGCGTCCAGGCGCCACACCTTCTGCAGGAACACCGTGTCGCGGTTGGAGTTGGCCAGCCCGCGCAGGTAGTACATGTACGGGATGTTGCGGTGCGTGGGGTAGGTGCGGATGAAGCGGTCGATGGTGGTCACCGCGTCGTCCAGCTTGCCGGCCTTGTACTCGGCATAGGCCGTTTCCATCAGCGCCTGCTCGGTGTAGGGGCCGTAGGGATACTGGGCGATCAGGCGGCGGAAGCTGGTCAGGCCGCGGTCCCAGTTGTTGTTGGCCATGGCCTGGTGCGCTTCCTGGTACATCACCTCGACCGGCTGGTTCTCAGGTGCTTCCTTCTTCTTGAAGATCTTGCCGCAGCCGGTCCCGGCGAAGGCGATCGCCAGTGCCAGCAGGACCAGACGGGCGGACGCGGAGGGGCGGGTAAGGCGGGGAAGGGCACGCTGGGTCATGGGCTGGCGGCAGGCCGCGGCAGGGAAACAGGCTGTCGATGATAGCCTAGGCGCCGCCTTCGCCATGAACAATCGGCCAATACGGACCGGCGGCATGGCCTTCCTGGACGTTTTTCCGCATGACCGAACCCGATCCCCCCGATTCCTCCGACACCCCCCGCACGGCCATCGTGCCCGCCAGTGCCGCCGGGCGGCGCTTCGACGCCGCGCTGGCGGAGCTGTTCCCCGAGTTCTCCCGCTCGCGCCTGACCGAGTGGATCAAGTCGGGCAATGCGCTGCTGGACGGCCAGGTGGTGCGCCCGCGCGACCCGGTGCGCGGTGGCGAGACCGCCAGCCTGGACGTGGTGCTGGATACCCAGACCCACGCCGAGCCGGAAGACATCCCGCTGGACATCCTGTACGAGGACGAGCACGTCTTCGTGCTGGACAAGCCCGCGGGACTGGTGGTCCATCCCGGTGCCGGCAATCCCACCGGCACGCTGGTCAATGCGCTGCTGTTCCGCGACCCGTCGCTGTCGGCCTTGCCGCGCGCGGGCATCGTGCACCGGCTGGACAAGGACACCTCGGGCGTGATGGTGGTGGCACGCACGCTGCCGGCGCACACCTCGCTGGTGGCGCAGCTGGCCTCGCGCGACGTGCATCGCCAGTATCTCCGGCGGCACCGCCAATGCGCCGATCGACCGCCACCCGCGCGACCGGCTGAAGATGGCCGTGCGCGAGGATGGCCGCGACGCCGTCACCCACTACCGCCTGCGCGAGCGCTTCCGCGCGCATACCGCGCTGGAGTGCAGGCTGGAGACCGGGCGCACGCACCAGATCCGCGTGCACATGGCGCACATCAAGTACCCGATCGTCGGCGATCCGCTGTACGGCGGCCCACTGCGCCTGCCGAAGGGTGCCAGCGACGAACTGATCGCGGTGCTGCGCGGCTTCCGCCGTCAGGCCCTGCATGCCGAGACGCTGGAGTTCGCCCATCCGGTCAGCGGTGAACCGGTGCGCGTCACGGCGCCGGTGCCGGCCGACATGCTGGCGCTGCTGGCGGCCCTGCGCGCGGACACGCAGGCGCAGCGCAAGTGAATCGTGCGCCCGTCGTGCAGGCCGCCTGGCCCGCGCCGCGGGGCGTGCACGCGTTCACCACGTTGCGCCATGGCGCGGGCGTGTCGCAGGCGCCGTTCGACCACTTCAACCTGGGCAACAAGTACGCGGCCGACGGCGACGATCCGGCCACGGTGGCGCGCAACCGCGCGCAGCTGGCCGAACTGGCCGGCCTGCCGTCGGCGCCGCACTGGCTGAAGCAGGTGCATGGCACGGATGTCGCGCGCGTCGACGGACCCCCGGACCGCGATGCCCCCGAGCCCGTCGCCGACGCGCTGGTCACGACGACGCCGGGCGTGGTGCTGGCCATCCTCACCGCCGACTGCCTGCCGGTGGTGTTCGCGGCGAAGAACGGCCGCGAGATCGCGGCCGCGCACGCCGGCTGGCCGGGGCTGTCGAAGGGCATGCTGGAGGCGACGCTGGCGGCCATGCGCACACCGGCCGCGGACCTGGTCGCGTGGATCGGACCGGCGGCCGGGCCCCGGCGCTACGAAGTCGGCGAGAACGTCTTCGACGCCTTCGTCTCGCAGGATGCGGACGCGGCCGCGGCGTTCGTGCCGACGCGGCCGGGCCATTGGCTGGCCGACCTGCCTGCGCTCGCGCGTCGCCGCCTCGTCGCGCGCGGCATGCGGGCGGAGGACATCCATGGCGGCGATCTCTGCACGATCAGCGAACCCGACCGATTCTTCTCCCACCGCCGCGACGGCCGCAGCGGCCGCATCGCCACGCTGGCGTGGATGCAGCCGTAAGCCCGTTGTTCGCAGCATTGCTGGGGCCGGCGTTCGCCACGCTGCCGGAACCGGTGCGCGCGCTGCATATCGCGCAGGGACTGAAGCGGTACGTCGGCGAGGTGCAGGTCGAACGCGGATCGGGCCTGCTGTCGCGACTGGTCGCCGTGGCCACGCACCTGCCACCCGCGGGCGCGGGCCCACTGTGCGTCGAGATCGACGCATCGCCGGACTACGAACGCTGGATTCGCTACATCGGCGGCCGCGCCATGCCATCGCGGTTGTGGCGCGAGGGCGACGTGCTGTGCGAGCGGCTGGGCGTGGCGAGGTTCGGTTTCCGGCTGGAGGCCGTGGACGAGGCGATAGTCTGGCGCGTCGTCCGGGTCGGCGTGTTCGGCATGTGGCTACCGCCCCGCTGGTTCACCGGCGTCGGCGCGCGCGAGTCCGCGGACGGCGAGCGTTACGCGTTCGATGTGTGGGCCTCGTTGCCGGTCGTCGGACTACTGGTGCACTACACGGGCTGGCTGGATGTACGCAATGAGTGAATGGCTGTCCTTCTCCCCGCGTGCGGGGAGAAGGTGCCCGGA
>Ga0208958_1002062_pt1 | contig 18121 bp, 15 predicted proteins | sample RifOxyB1_FD_184032 | JGI IMG/M metagenome (GOLD analysis project Ga0208958, IMG submission 184032) | Soil microbial communities from Rifle, Colorado - Rifle Oxygen_injection B1 (SPAdes) | ecosystem: Environmental > Terrestrial > Deep subsurface > Rock core/Sediment | place: Rifle, Colorado... | reverse complement strand
CGCGCCAGCTGCGCATCGACCTGCGGTCCGCGCAGGGCCGCCATGAACCGGGCGCGGTCCACGCCCTGGCTGGCGTAGAAGCCGGCGATCTCCTCGGGCGAGGCGTTCTGGATGGGCAGGGCGCCGGTCTTGTGCAGGGCGTCGAACACGGCCTGGTGCGTACGCGGCTGCACGCCCAGCTGCTGCGCGGCGAAGAAGGCGCGGGCATAGGGAATCCAGTAGCCCCCGAACGCGGCGGGCACCGGCGTCAGCTGGACGTCGCGGGGCAGGGTCTTCTTCCACGCGGCGAGGGTGGGCTCGAAGTGCGCGCAGTGGATGCAGGTGTAGCCGAACACCTCGGCGACTTCGATCTTCCCCTTGGCCGGTGCGAACGGCGTGCCTTCCGGAATCACTTCGTAATCCCGCCCTTCGACCAGCGGCGCGGGCGCCGGCGCCGCGGCCAGCGCAGTTGCCGGCAGCAGGGCCAGCAGGGTGATCAGCACGGGCAGCAGGCGGGACGCCATCGGCATTCTCCATCGCAGGAAAAAGAAACGCCGGCCATGGTGGGGCCGGCGCAATGAACAGGAGCTTGCACTTCCGACCGCGCGGTGCGGCGGAAGTTCGCGGGGTTACTTGCCGCCGGCCTTCGCCGCAGCCAGGTCGTCGGCGCGGGCGTGCAGGCCCTGCAGGTAGCTGGCGAGGGCCTGGATTTCCTGCTCGGTCAGCGGGCCGGCCACCTGGGCCATGATGTTGAAGTGGGCCGGGTCCTTCAGCGTGGTGGTGCCGGCCTTGTATTCGGTCAGGCGACGGACCGTGTAGTCCTGCATCTGGCCGCCGATGTGCGGGTAGGCCGGGCCCGGGTTGCCGGCGCCGGTCGGGCCGTGGCAGGCCATGCAGGCCGGCACGCCGCGCTTGGCGTCGCCGTTGCGGTACAGCTGCTGGCCGACTTCATAGAACTTCATGCCCTGGTACGGGCCGTCCGCCACGAGGCTGTCGTCGGCCAGGCCGGCACCGGATTTCTGGGTGGCGAAGTAAGCGCCCACGTCGCGCATGTCCTGCGCGTTGAGGGTCTGGGCGAACGGCGCCATCACCGCGGCCATGCCGGTATTGCGCTCGCCGGAGGCGAACAGCGCCAGCTGCTGGGCGATGTAGCGCTCGCTCTGGCCCGCCAGGCGCGGGTACTGCGGATCGCTGGGGTTGCCGTCGGCGCCGTGGCAGGCCGCGCAGGCGGCCGCCTTGGTCTGTCCGGCCTTGGCGTCGCCCCAGGTGGTCTTGGCCAGGTTGATGTCGAGCGGCGCGGTCTCGACCGGCGCATTGTCCGGCACCGGGACCACGGTGGTCTGTGCAAAAGCGACTGCGCCCACGGCCAACACGGCCAGTCCGGCAAGTCCCATAACGCGAGCGTGGCGCATGCTAAAGCTCCGAAACCCTTGACTGATGCGGCGCCCAAGGCCACCGCGAAACCCGCGAATTATCGTCGCGGCCGGCCGTTGCGGTCAATTCAGCCGCGGATCCGGCCCGCCCGTGCGATCCTAGCGGCATGTCGAACCCGCTCAATACCGCCCAGTACCTGCTTTCGGCGCACACCACCCGGCAGTTGCCGGCCGATGGCGGCACGGAGGTGGCCTTCGCCGGCCGGTCCAATGCCGGCAAGTCCAGCGCCCTCAACGCGCTGACCCACCGCAACGGCCTGGCCCGGGTCTCCAAGACGCCCGGCCGCACCCAGCAGCTGGTGTTCTTCCAGGTCCAGCCCGACCGCTATCTCGTGGACCTGCCCGGCTACGGCTACGCCAAGGTGCCCCAGGAGCTGCAGGCGCACTGGCAGGCCTTCATCGACCAGTACTTCCGCACCCGCGAGGCGCTTCGGGGCCTGGTGGTGGTGATGGACATCCGTCATCCGCTGAAGGACTACGACCGCCAGATGCTCGGCTACGCCGTGCAGCGCGGCCTGCCCGCCCATGCCCTGCTGACCAAGGCCGACAAGTTGGGGCGCGGCCAGCAGGCGCAGGCGTTGCAGGCGGTGAAGAAGGAGCTGTTCTCCTCCTTCGGCGACACCGTCGGCGTGCAGACCTTTTCGGCCGAGTCCAAGCAGGGCGTGGAAGAGGCCCGGGCCGTGGTGGCCGGTTGGTTGGGCTTGTAGCCGCTAGATCGAGACGTGGAACAGGCGGCCCACCAGCGCGGCCGCGCCCATCGCCATCGCACCCCAGAACCCGACCCGCCACGCGCCGCGCAGGACCGGCGCGCCGCCCACGCGCGCCGCCAGACCACCGGACAACAGCAGGCCGACGAGGGTGGCGGCGGTGGTGACCATGGCCACCTTCCCGGCCGGTGCGAGCACGGTGGTGGCGATCGGCAGCAGGGCGCCGACGGTAAAGGCGGCGGCGGACGCCAGTGCCGCCTGCACCGGACGCGCGCGCAGTTCCTCGGTGATGCCCAGCTCGTCCCGCATGTGTGCGGTCAGGGCATCGCGTGCGGTGAGTTGTTCGGCCACCTGGCGCGCCAGTGCGGGCTCCAGTCCGCGGCCGACATAGATCTGGGTCAGCTCGGCCAGCTCGCTATCCGGCATGTCGCGCAGTTCGCTCTTTTCCAGGGCGAGGGCGGCGGCTTCGGCGTCGGCCTGCGACTGCACCGAGACGTATTCGCCGGCCGCCATCGACATGGCCCCGGCAACCAGGCCGGCGACGCCGGTCAGCAGGATGGTGGACGGCGTCGCCCCGCTGGCGGCCACGCCCACCACCAGGCCGGCCACCGAGACGATGCCGTCGTTGGCGCCCAGCACGGCGGCACGCAACCATCCGACACGATCGGTGCGGTGCAGTTCGCGGTGACGCGTGACCGGAGTGCGGGGATGGCGTGGCATTCCGACAGCGTACGCCGGTCCGCCCTCGTGCGTCGACCGATCGGGCCGCCATCGTCTACACGGATGGGATGCTGCGGCGTTTCCGCGGCAACGATCGCGTGCGGGCGGTCACGTTATAGTGCCGGCCTTGCGATGGGGCACGCACGCCCTGCATCGCGTCTTCCCCTGCGAGCCCTGCCCTTGTCCAGTCCCAGCCACGTCGCCGACACGCCCATCACCGACCGCGCCCAGCTGGTGGACTGCATCGCCTCCGGCGAGAAGCCGCGTGCCGACTGGCGCATCGGCACCGAACACGAGAAGTTCGGTTTCCGCCTGGACGACCTGCGCCCGCCGAGCTTCGACGGCGACCGCGGCATCGAGGCGCTGCTGAAGGGGCTGACCCGCTTCGGCTGGGAGGCGATCGAGGAGAAGGGGCGCGTGATCGCCCTGTCGAAGGACGGTGCCTCGGTCACGCTGGAGCCCGCCGGCCAGTTGGAACTGTCCGGCGCCGCAGTGGAAACGATCCACCAGACCTGCGTGGAAGTCGGTACGCATCTGAAGGAAGTGAAGCAGGTCGCCGACGAACTGCAGCTCGGTTTCCTCGGCATGGGCTTCCAGCCCAAGTGGCGCCGCGACGAGATGCCGTGGATGCCCAAGGGGCGCTACCAGATCATGAAGGCGTACATGCCCAAGGTCGGTCAGCTGGGCCTGGACATGATGACGCGCACCTGCACCGTGCAGGTCAACCTGGACTACGCCAGCGAAGCGGACATGGTGAAGAAGTTCCGTGTGTCGCTGGCCTTGCAGCCGGTAGCGACAGCGCTGTTCGCCGACTCGCCCTTCACCGAGGGCAGGCCGAACGGCTACCAGAGCTACCGCTCGCACATCTGGACCGATACCGACGGCGACCGCACCGGCATGCTCGACTTCGTGTTCGAGGACGGCTTCGGCTACGAGCGCTACGTCGACTACCTGCTCGACGTGCCGATGTATTTCTCCTATCGCGACGGCATCTACCACGATGCCAGCGGCAAGTCGTTCCGCAAGTTCCTGCGGGGCGAGCTGGACGTGCTGCCGGGCGCCCTGCCCACGCTGCGCGACTGGTCCGACCACATGACCACCGCCTTCCCCGAAGTGCGGATGAAGAAGTTCCTGGAAATGCGAGGCGCCGACAGCGGCCCCTGGAACCGCATTTGCGCCCTGCCCGCGTTCTGGGTAGGCCTGCTGTACGACGATGCCGCGCTCGACGCGGCCTGGGACCTGGTCAAGGATTTCTCGCTGGCCGAACGCCACGCGCTGCGCGACGGCGTGCCGAAGCATGCGCTGAAGCTGCCGTTCCGCGGTGGTACCGTGCGCGACCTCGCCCGCGAGGCGGTGAAGATCGCCATCGGCGGCCTGCAGCGCCGTGCCCGCCTCAACAGCAAGGGCGTGGACGAGGCCGGCTTCCTCGATGCGCTGGTGGAGATCGTCGAGGGGAACGAGACCCCGGCCGAGCGCAAGCTCGCCCTGTTCCACGGCGCGTGGCAGGGCGACATCGACCGCGTCTTCCGCGAGTTCGCGTACTGACCGCACTCCGGTTAGGCTGCGCCTTTCCATGCAGGGGAAGGCCGATGCGGTTGGCAACATGGTGGAAGGCAGGTGCCGTGCTGACGTGCATGGCGTTGGCGCCGCTCGCGCAGGCGCAGCGCGTGGCGATGGTCGGCGGCACCCTGGTCGACGGCACGCTGAGCGATCCGATCCGCGACAGCGTCATCCTGATCGAAGGCGAGCGCATCGTCGCGGTAGGCACGGTGAAGACGCTGCCGGTGCCCGCGGACGCGACGGTCATCTCGACCGAGGGCATGACGGTGATGCCGGGCCTGTGGGACATGCACGTGCACCTGATGATCAACGGACATGCCGACTACGACCACTGGGACAAGACCTACCCCGCGCAGTTCCGGGACGTGATCATGCCGGCGTCTGCGAAGCAGCTGCTGCTGGCCGGCGTGACGGGTGCGCGCGACCTGGGCGGTCCGCTGGAGGACAGCATCGCCGTGCGCGATGCGATCAACAGCGGCAGTATTCCAGGGCCGACCCTGTTCGTGTCCGGACCCTTTATCCAGAAAAAGCCTTATCCCGGCACCGAGCAGTTCCGCTGGGGAGTGGATTCGCCCGCCGATGCGCGCGCGAAAATCAAACGTATCGCACAGGCCGGCGTGGACGTGGTGAAGCTGATCGACCAGGACGGCATGAGCGACGCCGAACTGGCGGCGATCGTCGACGAGGCGCACAAGCACGGGCTTCCTGTCGTTGCGCACGCGCACCGGCCGGAAGAGATCCGCCGTGGCCTGAAGGCCGGCGTGGACTGCTTCGAACACACCGGGCTGGCGGCATCACCCGAGTATCCGCCCGACGTGATTGCCGCACTGCGCGAGCGTACGGGCAACATGGCGTCCGGCCCGTTGTTCTGGACGCCGACCATCGAGGGGCTCTATAACTTCCCGTATACGGTGAAGAACCATGAATTCATCGACGGCACGGACTGGCACGTCGGCCTGACGCCCGCGATCGTCGACGACATCAGGCAGTCACTGGAACATCCGGAGCGCATCAGCTACTTCCAGCAGACCCCGCAGCGCTGGCCGACCCTGCAGCGCAAGTTCCAGCAGCTGCGCGAGAGCGGCGTCCTGCTGCTGATCGGCACCGATTCGGGCATTCCGATGAAGTTCCACAGCGGCAGCACCTGGAACGAGCTCGACGTGTGGGTCAACAAGCTCGGCGTGCCGGCGATCGACGCGATCCGCGCCGCCACCTACTGGCCCGCTGTGGCGATGAAGGCCGACAAGGACTACGGCACCGTCACCGAGGGCAAGTACGCCGACATCATTGCGGTGAAGGGTGACGTATTGAAGCAGGTCGCCCTGCTGCAGCGGGTGGACATCGTGGTCAAGCACGGCAGGCGCATCAAGTGAAGTCGCCTTGCCGAAGGCCTTGACCTGGCTACAGCGGCTTGAGCATGCAGAGGGCGCTGGCGGGGCACAGCGACCGGAACTCCGCGCTGTCGCGCACGGCATCGGGCACGGTGTCGCGCGCGACCACGGCGTAGCCCAGCCGTGCGAAGAAGGCGTCCGCTGTCTGCGTCAGCAGCACGATCCCGGTGATGCCGCGCATGCGCGCCTCGGCTTCCAGGGACTGCACGAGACGTTGGCCATGGCCTTTGCCCTGGTGCAGGGGCGACACCGCCAGCGAGCGCAGCAGGCCTGTGTCGCCATGTTGTTCCAGGCCGATGACGGCGGCGATGCGACCATCCTCTTCCGCAACCCAGAAGGACACCTGCGAGGCGGCAAGGTCGGCCGTCGGCAAGGCGTGCGTTTCCAGCAGTGCGGTGATGGCGTCGACGTCGTCGGCGCGCGAAGGGCGTATCGAAGTCATGGTGTTTCCCCCGGGTGTCGTACGGTGTGCAAGGGCGATGATGCCTCGAAGCCGATGCGGCAGCCGGAAGCCTCGTGCTCAGCCTCTCACGTGCTTGGTCGATCGTGGAAGCGCCACCGACACCGCCGCCGCCACGGCGATCAGCGCGGCGGAGATCGCCAGGCAGGCGGCCAGGCCCCATCGCTGGAAAACCCAGCCCGACAGCACCGTGCCCAGCAGGCGTCCCATGGCGTTGGCCATGTAGTAGAAGCCGACGTCCAGCGATACACCGTCTTCGCTGGCATAGCTGACGATCAGATAGCTGTGCAGCGCAGAATTCAGCGCGAACAGTACGCCGAAGACCGTCAGCCCGACGATCAGCACCCATGCCGCCGGCACGCCGTAGACCAGCAGCGCCGCCATCGTTGCCGGCACCATGGCGAGCAGAACGGCCCACGCGCTGGCCGAGCGCCCATCGGGCAAGCGACCCGTGGCGCGCCCGGTGATGTGCGGGGCGAACGATTGCACCAGCCCGTAGCCGATGACCCACGCCGCGAGGAATCCGCCCACCTGCCAGAAGTCCCAGCCCAGCGTGGAAGCCAGGAACACCGGCAGCGCCACCACGAACCAGACATCCCGCGCACCGAAGAGGAACATCCGCGCGGCCGACAGCAGGTTGATGGCACGGCTCTTCGAAAAGATCTCGCGGAACTTCGGCTTGGCCCTGGCCTTGCCCAGGTCGCGCTTGAGCAACAGCAGGCTCAACAGCCACACCAGCAGCAGTGCGCCGGCCATGATCGCCACCGCGGCCGCGAATCCCACGGTGGCCAGCAGCGCGCCGCCAAGGAAGAACCCGATGCCCTTCAGCGCATTCTTCGAGCCGGTCAATGCGGCGACCCAGCGGTAGAGCAGGCCCTGCCTGTCGCCCGGCACCAGCAGCTTGATGCTGCTCTTGGCGCTCATCTTGTTGAGGTCCTTGGCGATGCCGGACAGGGCCTGCGCGCCCATGACCCACGGGACCGTCAGCCAGGCCGCGGGCATCAGCAGCATCGACAGGGCCACGACCTGCATCGCCAGCCCGATGTTCATGGTCCGGTTGAGGCCGATCCTGGCGCCCAGCCATCCACCCACCAGGTTGGTGATCACACCGAAGACTTCGTAGAACAGGAACAGCATCGCGATCTGCAGCGGGCTGTAGCCCAGCTGGTGGAAGTGCAGCACCACCAGCATGCGCAGCGCGCCGTCGGTCAGGGTGAAGGCCCAGTAGTTGCCGGTGATCAGCAGGTACTGGCGGACATCGGCCGACAGGCGCGCGAGCATGCCGTCAGCCCGCCTTGCCGACCAGGTGCACAAGCTCCGCGGTGCGGTTCACGTAGCCCCACTCGTTGTCGTACCACGCGTACAGCTTCACCTGCGTGCCATTGATCACCAGGGTGGACAGCGCGTCGACGATGCTGGAGCGCGGGTCGGTCCGGTAATCGATCGACACCAGTGGTCGCGTTTCGTAGCCCAGGATGCCGGCCAGCACGCCGTCGGCGGCGGTCTTCAGTAGCGCGTTCACTTCCTCCACCGTGGTTGCACGCTCCACTTCGAACACGCAGTCGGTCAGTGAGGCATTGGTCAGCGGCACACGCACGGCATGGCCGTTCAGTCGCCCCTTCAACTCGGGGAAGATTTCGGCGATGGCGGTGGCCGAGCCTGTCGAGGTCGGGATCAGGCTGCTTCCGCACGCACGCGCACGGCGCAGGTCCTTGTGCGGCGCATCCACGATCACCTGCGTGTTGGTCAGGCTGTGGATCGTGGTCAGGCTGCCGTGGCGGATGCCGATGCCTTCGTGGATCACCTTCACCACCGGCGCGAAGCAGTTGGTCGTGCACGAGGCGGCGGACACGATGCGGTGCTGCGCGGGATCGAAGCGGTGATGGTTCACGCCCACCACCACGTCCAGCACGCCGGGTGACTTCACCGGCGCCGTCACCACGACGCGCTTCACGCCCTGGTCCAGATAGGGTTGCAGCACATCGGGTTTGCGGAACTTGCCCGAGGATTCGATCACCACGTCGCAGCCCGACCAGTCGGTCGCCGCGATGTCCTTGTTGCGCGTCACCGGAATGCGTGTGCCTTCGATCACCAGCGCCTCGCCGTCGGCAGTGATTCCGCGGTCCCAGCGGCCGTGGACCGAATCGAAGGCGAGCAGGTGCGCCAGCGTGGCGGCGTCGCCGGCGGGGTCGTTGATCTGCACGAACTGCAGTTCGGGATTGTCCCAGGCCGCACGCAGTGTGAGGCGGCCCATGCGGCCGAAGCCGTTGATGCCAACGCGAATGCTCATGGAAGGTTCTTGGGTGGAGAAGGAATAGAAGCGGGGTGTGGCGTTCAGGACGATCTGCCGATCTCGCGCACCCGCGTCTCCAGCGCCAGGCGATCCAGCGCCTCGGGCTTGAGCGCCAACAGCAACGTGATGCGGTGCTGCAGCAGGTGCAGCGCATGGGCGAAGGCCTGGCGTACCTGCTCCGGTGAACCGGCGACGGCGGCGGGATCTTCGACCCCCCAATGCGCCGTGACCGGATGGCCGGGCCAAACCGGGCACGCTTCGCCAGCCGCCTTGTCGCAGACGGTGATGATCAGGTCCATCGCTGGCGCGTCGGCGGCCGCGAACTCATCCCACGGTTTGCTGCGTAGTGTCGCGGTCGGCAGGCCGGCGTCCTGCAGGATCTGCAGCGCGATCGGATGCACGCGTCCGCGCGGATGGCTGCCTGCGCTATAGGCATGGAAGCGGCCCTTGCCCAGGTGGTTGGCCATGGCCTCGGCCAGGATGCTGCGGGCGGAGTTGCCGGTGCACAGGAACAGCAGGTTGTAGGGGCGGTCCATGGGCGTGTCCTGAAGGGAGGGGAGTGGGTGCGGAGGAAGGAATCAGGCGCGGCGTTCGTACCAGGGCTTCGACGCATTGACGATGCGGACCACGGACAACATGACCGGCACCTCCACCAGCACGCCGACCACCGTGGCCAGCGCCGCGCCGGAATGCACGCCGAACACGCCCACGGCCGTGGCCACGGCGAGTTCGAAGAAATTGCTGGCGCCGATCAGCGCCGACGGGCCCGCCACGCAATGGGCCACGCCCAGCCTGCGGTTCAGCCAGTAGGACACGCCGGCGTTGAAATACACCTGGATCACGATGGGCACCGCGAGGATCGCGATGATCAGCGGCTGGTCGACGATCTGGCGGCCCTGGAAACCGAACAGCAGCACCAGCGTGAGCAGTAGCGCGCCCAGCGATACCGGGCCCAACCGCCTTAGCAGCGCCTGCAGCGCGACCTCGCCGCCGCGGCGCAGTATCCAGCCGCGCAGCATCGCCGCGACGATGACCGGCACCACGATGTACAGCGTGACCGACAGCATCAGCGTCGCCCACGGCACGGTGATCGACGAGATGCCCAGCAGCAGGCCGACGATGGGTGCGAAGGCCACCACCATGATCGCGTCGTTCAGCGCGACCTGGCTGAGCGTGAAGCGCGGCTCGCCATCGCAGAGGTGGCTCCATACGAACACCATCGCCGTGCACGGCGCTGCCGCCAGCAGGATCAGCCCGGCCACGTACGAATCGATCTGCGCTGCAGGCAGGTGATCGGCGAATACATGGCGCACGAACAGCCACGCCAGCAATGCCATCGAGAACGGCTTGATCGCCCAGTTCACGAAGACGGTGACGCCGATGCCCTTCCAGTGCCGCTTCACGTCGCCCATCGCGCGGAAGTCGATTTTCAGCAGCATCGGGATGACCATCAGCCAGATCAGCACCGCCACCGGCAGGTTCACCTTGGCGATTTCCGCCGCCCCCAAGGTGGCGAACGCGCCCGGCAGCAGATAGCCCAGCGCCGTGCCCACGCCGATGCAGCCCAGCACCCACCAGGTCAGGTGGCGCTCGAAACCGCCCATGCGGCGCGACAGCGGCGGCGTGTCGGCTGCCGTCATGCGCAACCTTCAGGGCCGCACGGCGCGGCAGGCGCGCATTGCGCCGTGTCGCCACCACAGCAGTTCCGGGTCAGGAATTCGATCAGCCCGTTCATCGCCGCGAAGTCGGCCCGGTAGCAGACGTGCCGGCCGCGTGCCTCGCTCTGCACCAGCCCGGCGGCCACCAGTTCCTTCAGGTGGAACGACAGCGTCGCCCCCGGAAGTCCCAGTGCCTCGGCGATCTCGCCCGCCATGCGACCGGAGGGGCCGGCCTCGACCAGCAGGCGGAAGACCGCCAGGCGGGTGGTCTGGCCGAGGGCGGCCAGGGCAACGGTTGCGTTTGTTATTTCCATAATTCTAGAATAATCGAACAATCACAGCCTAACAAGCCGACATGACAGTTACATTGCTGCCGCAGCTCGCGCCCGAGGCCTTCGACATGCCGGACGCCGACAAGCTCGCCATCGCCGGTTCGGAGCATCCGCCGCGCATCCTCATTCTGTACGGCTCGCTGCGCCCGCAATCCTTCAGCCGAAAACTGGCCCTGGAGGCCGAGCGTCTGCTGCAGCAGTTCGGTGCGGAGACGCGCGTGTTCCATCCGCACGACCTGCCGATCCTGGACAGCGTGGGTGCGGACCATCCGGAGGTGCAGCGGCTGCGCGCGTGGTCGCAGTGGTCCGAGGGCCAGGTCTGGGTCAGTCCGGAACGCCACGGCACCCTGTCGGCGGTGTTCAAGAACCAGATCGACTGGCTGCCGCTGTCCGAGGGCAGCGTGCGCCCCACCCAGGGCCGCACGCTGGCGGTCATGCAGGTGTGCGGCGGCTCGCAGTCGTTCAACGTGGTCAATGCGTTGCGCGTGCTGGGCCGGTGGATGCGCATGGTCACCATCCCCAACCAGTCGTCGGTGCCGAAGGCCTGGCAGGAATTCGATGAAGCAGGACGCATGAAACCCTCGCCCTACTACGACCGCGTGGTGGACGTGATGGAGGAACTGGTGAAGTTCACCCTGCTGGTGCGCGACCGCAGCGACTACCTGACCAGCCGCTACAGCGAACGCAAGGGCGACCTGGCGGCACGCGCCGTGACAGCCGCGTCCGGCGTGGCTGAAGAGACCGCACCGGTAGCGACTCCGCTTGCCGAAGCGCGTCAGGAAGAGGCCGCCGCCGCACCGGCCAGTCCCTGCTGCGGTCCCGCCTGCTGCGCCACCACGTAGCGATAGCCGGATGACCGGAATTCCAAAGTCGGGCCCTCTAGTGAAAGCAAAGTAGGGGCCTAAAGCGGCTCAAGGGCGCCAACTATGGGTGCCAGGTGGGGTCATAGTTGGGAACGGAGCCAAGAATCACTCCCCATGCTTGAGTTGGATCCTCCTGCCCCCGGCACAGCCTAGTTCGACCTACTGCCCAATCGGCGCGGTGCTGCGTGCAGTCCCAGGTAGCGCTGCACCTGTTTGGTCGTTCTCAGTGGAGGGCGGCTTTCAAGCAAAAGCAGGCAAGCATGGTGTAAAGATGGGAATGGCAGCTTCCGACCTTGGATTCAACCGATCGACGCAACAGTTTGTCGATATCGCTCTGCCGGTGTTTCGTAGCCCAGCGTCTTGTGTGGCCGCTCGTTGAGTTGGCGTGCCACTGCATCCAGCTCTGCCTGCGTGACGTCGGCCAGAGTGATCCCTTTGGGGGGTACTGTCGCAGTAAGCCGTTGGTGTTCTCGTTGGTACCACGTTGCCAGGGATGATGCGGATCGCAGAAGTAGATCTGGATGTTGGTGGCCAAGGTGAAGCGTCGTGTGAGCGGTAGGCGGGAGGACAAGCTCCGCAGCGGGCGATGCTTTCGCTCAGCCTGCCTCAACGAGCAGCTTTAGCGATGCCATGGAACCGGCCGCCCGCGCAGCATCGTGCCGAGGACGGTCGCCGCTAGCGCCATCGCTGCGAACGGGACGATCGCCTCCGCGCCAGCTGCGGCGACGTTCAGCAAGGCCGCAGCGGGCGGCCACAGTAGGCTGCCGAAGCCGCCTGCGGCGACCGCCGCGATCACGCGACGGGTCAGCGCGCCGCGCAGGCCCGTCAGTCCCGCCGCGCAGCCGACGGCCAGTGCGATCAGCAAGCCAGCCACGGTCGCGCGCGCCGGACCGACGCCCTCGCCGATCCGCATGAACCAGCCGCTGGTCACCGCCAACGTGGCGAGCAGGCCACCACCCAGCAGCCATGCGACCTGGCCGCGACGGAAAATGCGCGTGCCGCCAGGCGCGGATGAAGACGGCGTATCGCCGGCCGCCTGCTGGAACGCCAGCAGTGCCAGCGGGTGGATCGCCAGCTCAAGCAGCACGATCACCACGGGCAGGTAGGGCAATGGTTGGCCGGCCAGCGGCAGCAGCGCGGCTGTCAGTACCAGCGGGATATGCACGACCAGCAGGAAGGCGAAACTCGCGCGCAGGTTGGCGAAAAGCTGCCGGCCCTCGGCGACCGCGCGGACCAGGGTGGAGAAGTCGTCGTCGAGCAGCACGATGGCGGCGGCCTCGCGCGCGGCGCGGGTGCCGCGCTCGCCCATCGCGATGCCGACATCGGCGGCCCGGATCGCGGGGACATCGTTGATGCCATCGCCGGTCACCGCAACGCGCTCGCCCCGGCCTTGTAGGCGTTGCACCAGGACCAGCTTCTGCGCTGGCAGGCACCGCGCGACGACATCGGGCAGCGGCGCATCGTCCGCCACGACGGCGTCGCCTTCGCGCACGCTGGGCCGGCCTTCGCCCAGTCCGAGTTCGGTGGCGATCGCGACGGCGGTCGCGGGGTGGTCGCCGGTGAGCATGATCACGCGGATGCCGTGCCGGCGCGCTGCGGCGACGGCGTCGGCCACGCCCGCACGCAGCGGATCCTCGAATGCGAGCAGGCCAAGGAAGGCGTAGCCGTCGTCCGGTTCGGCGATGGCGTCGCTCGCGACGCGGCGCTCCGCGCAGGCGAGCATCTTGTGCCCCTCGGCCGCTAGCGCTGCGATGCGTTCGCGCCACGCCACGGCCGCATCCGCTGTCAGTACGCAGCGCGCGAGCACCGTTTCCGGCGCCCCCTTCATCACCGCGTAGCGGCCATCGGTGCTGTCGACCAGTCCGACCTGTCGTCGCCGCGCCTCGCTGAAGGGAAACGTCACCACGGCGGCGACGGAGCCTGCCAGCGCCGCGATGGCCGCGTCGACAGGGTCGCCGGTGTCGGGGCCCGATGCGCCCGCGGCCGCACGCAGCAGGCGCTCGCGGGCGACGCCGGCGGCCGGCACCACATGCGAAAGCTGCACGCGGCCTTCGGTGAGCGTGCCCGTCTTGTCGGTACAGATGCACGTGACGCGCCCGATGTTCTCCACCGCGACCGCGCGCCGCACCAGGGCGCGACGGCGTGCGAGCCGGTAGACCCCGACGCCGAGAAAGGCCGCGAACACGAGCGGAAACTCCTCCGGCAACGCCGCCACGGCCAGGGTGATCGCTGCCAGCACCGCATCGACCAGGCCGAAGCCCTGCCAGAGCCGCACGACCGCAAGCAACACGCACAGCGCAAGCGCGACGGCCAGCAGCACGGCGGTCAATCGCCGGATGGCGCGTTGCAGCGGCGTCGCCGCCCGCGCCACTGCCTGTGCAGAGCGCGCGAGCTCGCCGTACAGCGTGGCCGCGCCGGTCGCGGCCACGAGCAGCGTCGCTTCGCCGGTCAGCAGCCGGGTGCCAGCGGAAAGCCAATGACAGTCGGTGACCGTGTTGCCCGCTGGGCCGCCGTCGGACAACGGTTGCTTCCGCACCGGCAGCGATTCGCCGGTGAGCGCCGATTCGTCCAGCTGGATGGCGTCGCCGGCCATCAACACGCCGTCGGCGGGCACCCAGTTGCCAGCGCTGACCAAGACGCGGTCGCCGGGCACCAGTCCGCGGCTGTCGATGGAGCGGCGCACGCCATCGCGGACGACCTCGGCCGTATCGGCAAGCCGTGCGGCCAGTGCGGCCGTGCTGGTCTGCGTGCGCCCGTGCAGGAATGCGTCCATGCCGAACAGCGGCGCGATCGCCACCAGCAACACGACAGCCTCGCTGCGTTCGCCCACCAGGGCGAACAGCCCAGCGCTGACCACCAGGAACCACAGCATCGGATCCGACAGGCTGGCTGCGAGCAGCCGCCAGACACCGCTTGGCATGGGCGGCAGGATGTCGTTGGCGCCATGCCGCTCCCGACGGTCGGCCGCCTCGGCTGTCGTGAGGCCGTCGCGCTGGCCGTCGGCGAGCAGACCAGGGTCGATATCGTGCAGCATGGGTCGGGTTCCATCGCGTCGAAGGCGCCGAAGCAGGCGTGGCCTGTCCCTGGATATCCCTCGCATCCCGGGTATCGACCATGGCTAGGTACACGCGACGGCGCCGGATGTCCAGTTGGGGGTCGGGGAGCCAGGCCGCAGGCGGCATGCCGGCCGCCAATCGGTGAAGCGGTGCCTATGACCCTGACGGGGTGCCGCGCCACCGGCTTCCCCGGTCCGGCCCTCCCCCCCGCAAGCCCGGTCCGGATTCTCCGCCGGGCATACGCCGGTTATCCGGTGAACTCGTTCATGAGGCGGATGCCGAATTGCCGTGTTTCCAAAGCGTCAACCAAGCATGAGGGCGCATGCTGTCGCCCTCGCCATGCCTAACCGTGCCGTGAATGCTTCTGTTTCCTCCCTGGACTCGAAAGCCGCCGTACCCATGTGGGATCTCCCGGTCCGGGATTTCCATGGGCCCCGGGTCGCGACCTTCTTCGGCGCCTGGTCGACAGGTGAGGAGGACGGTGCCGATCGACTGCATCTCCTTTCGGATTGGCGGCTGGCGAACAATCGGGCACGGCCGGTGGGATCCTTGAGGGGCCTGCCAGCGCAAGCCATGATGAACGCAAGCCCGAAGACGACGAATGAGCGGCCGCATGCGCATCCTCATTGTTGAAGATTCGCCGACGCTGGCAGACGCCTTGGCCGCCAGTCTGGCGCGTGCGGGGTACGCCTGCGACCATGCGGGGGACGGCGCCAGTGCCGCGGCCTACATCGACCAGTACGACTACGACATCGTGGTGCTGGATTGGATGCTGCCGCGCCGCGAAGGAATCGACGTGCTGCGAGAGCTGCGGCAAAAGGGCGGACAGGCGCGCGTATTGATGCTATCGGCGCGCGATCAGGTGATCGACCGGGTGACCGCACTGGATGCGGGTGCCGACGACTACCTGGTCAAGCCCTTCGCACTGGATGAGTTGCTGGCCCGCCTACGCGCTTTGGCGAGGCGCCCGCGCGAAGGCGGGGAAACGCGGCTGGCGCTCGGCGGGCTGGAACTCGAACTGCGCTCGCACCGGGCACTCTGGCGCGGTCAGGACGTCCATCTCACCCCCAAGGAGTACGCATTGCTGGAACTGCTGTTGCGCGAGCGCGGCCACCTGCTGACGCGCGCGCAGATCTTCGATCGCCTCTACAACAGCCAGAGCGAAGCATCGGACAAGGTGGTCGAAGTCATCCTCAGTACCCTGCGCAGCAAGCTGGCGAAAGCGGGGGCTCCGGATGTCATCGAAACGCGTCGAGGATTCGGCTATGTCATCCCTTGAGGCCGATCCCTCACCCTCGCTGCAGCGGCGCCTGCTCTGGCGCCTGACCCTTGGCATCGGCTTGCTGCTCGGAACGCTGTTCGTCGCGCTCGACGTGCTGCTGGATCTGACGGTATACCAGCGTCTGGATCAGTTCCTCGAAGCGCGGGCGAACGCGTTCTCAGTGCAGTTGGAACGGCGCGGCCACGAGGACATGGACACCTTGCTGGCCGCTTACGACCTGGCCGGACACACCGAGTTCTTCGCGATCTACGACGGAGGCGGCCGGCTGCGGACGAAGTCGGGGAACAGCACCGGCGGTGCGGTGTCGTTGCCGCAGCGGCTTGGGGCCAGCATTCATTACGATACGACGCTGCCGGATGGACATCGCGGGCGTGCGTTCGCCCGGCCGCTATCGACAGACGGATGGCTGGTGCTGGCGACGGAGCGCGAAAGTTGGGACCGTACCGAACGGCGGATGCACGGGATCATGGCGGGCGGCATCGTGCTTGCCATCCTGCTGGCCGTGGCCATGTGTCTATTGCTGGTAAGGCATGCGTTCCGAACGATGACGGAAGAGGGGAGCAGGCTGGCGGCGATGTCGCCCGACCAGGCGGCCCAGCTTCACGTCGACCATCTGCCGCGCGAGATGCAGTCGTACGCACGCGCGGTGCGGGATGCATTGGAGCGTTCTCACCAGGCTCTCGAGCGGGAGCGACGGTTCTCGCGCCACGTGGCCCATGAGTTGCGCACGCCGGTGGCGGAGGTCCGTCTCGCCGTCGAACACGCGCTGCGCGAAGGCGACGCGCCGGCATTGCGGAAGGGAATGGAGGCCGCCTTGTGCGCGAATGCCCGCATGGAACGCAGCATTCATGCATTGCTGGCGCTTTCTCGTTGGGAATCCGGACTGGAATCGCCCGAACCCGATCCGCTGGACCTCTCCATGCTGTTGCGCCAACTGATCGACGCCACCGCCGGCTCGCATCCGGACGCGCCGCCGGTGCAACTGCAGGCGCCGCCGAGCGCATGGGTGCATTCGGATACCGGCATGCTCGAACGGATTCTGGCCAACTTGCTGCACAACGCATTGGACTACGGAGACCCGGCGCGGCCGGTGCGGGTACGGCTGCAGCAGGAGGCCGACGGCTACCGCTTGCGCGTATGCAATGCGGCCAGCGGCCTGCATGCCGAGGACGTGGCGCATTTCGGCGAGCGCTACTGGCGTGGGCGGGACCGGGGAGGCGACCGCCGCCACGCGGGATTGGGGCTGGCGCTTTCGCAAGCGCTGGCCAATGCCCTGGGCTTGCGGCTGGTCTTCTCTCTCGAGCACGACGAGGTCATCGCCACACTGGGACCGTTCGCGGCGTTGTAACGGCCGGGTCCGCCCGTTCCGCGGGCGGGCAGCGGGAGCCTTCCTTGTCGCCGGAAAATGCGTTCGGCCTTCGTCTTAAGCGTTGCCCAAGCTTGGTCCGCCAGCATATGCGCAACTGGCCCGAGGATCCGTGCGTATGCATCTGCGCCCACTGTACTGGATGGCAACTGCGGCGGTTGCCGTGACGCTGCTGGCATGGTGGCTATGGCCGCATGGTGCGGAGGCACCGGCGGCCAGTGCTGCGCCCACGGCCGATGCGCAGGGACGGGTGCGGCTGACCCCGGAGCAGGAACGCAACCTCGGCATCAGGACCGAGCGGAGCCGCGCCGCGACGGACGTGCCGGTGACCGGTCTACCCGCGGAGGCGATGCCGCCGTTGGCGACGAGTAGCCAGGTCACCGTTCCGTTTGCCGGCGTGGTCACGCGCGTGCTTGTGGACGAAGGCGAGCAGGTGCGGCGCGGACAGCCGTTGCTGCGAGTGCAGAGCCGGGATTTCATCGCGGTGCAGGGGGCGCTGGCGCGCGCCCATGCCGAATCGGGCGCGGCGCAGCAGCAGGCCCGCCGGGATGCGTTGCTGGCCGAAGAGGGCATCATTCCGGCTGCGCGCAGGATCGAGAGCGAAGCGCGCTCGGCAGCGGCGTCAGCCAGTGTGAGGGAGGCCGGTGCCATGTTGGCCCAGTTGCGTCGCCCAGCGGAAGGCATGCCGGGCGAATACGAGATCCTCGCCCCTCAAACCGGGCGAATCCTGCGTCGCGGCGTCAGGCCGGGACAGGCGATGGAGGCGATGGCCCCGGCGTTCTTGGTCGCCGGGGGCACCGGGCTGGATATCGTGTTCACCGCGCCCATCGGCCTGCATGGCGAGTTGCGGCCCGGTCTCGACGTGCGTCTGCCCGATGGGGGCATGGCCACGGTGGTGGCGGTGGGCGCGGATACCGACGCGCTGAGCCAGGGCCTGCGGGTCCGCGCACGCGCGGAGCGCGCCGGCACCCTGGTCCCGGGCCAGCAGTTGGAAGTGGCGCTGTCGCTGCCTGCGCCGGCG
>Ga0208958_1002057_pt1 | contig 18146 bp, 16 predicted proteins | sample RifOxyB1_FD_184032 | JGI IMG/M metagenome (GOLD analysis project Ga0208958, IMG submission 184032) | Soil microbial communities from Rifle, Colorado - Rifle Oxygen_injection B1 (SPAdes) | ecosystem: Environmental > Terrestrial > Deep subsurface > Rock core/Sediment | place: Rifle, Colorado... | reverse complement strand
ACACCAGAAAAATCTTTCTCATCTACAAACTCCCAGACATTCCGCTGAATGAAATATCGGATTGACTTCTCGTGGTTGAAACAGGCCAATGACCCACACCACACTACTGGTCCATATCCCGGAATGTATGGCAAATCAGTAGCAATTCCAACCAGGTCTTTCACATAGTCAGGATAGCTCACTGTCAGGAACATGTACTTGTGGATACCCATAAACTGCCGCCTGTGCAGGTCCGGTACTCCGAGCTGGAACATCCGGCCTATACGCACGAATCGGCCATCCACTACTGAGCCCTCTTTCCGGCTTCGCTTGTGGATGTAGATTCTTGTATTATCGAATCTTGCAGCTTCTGGCTCTATCAGTCTGACTGACATCGTTTTACCCTGTAGAAAGTTGGTACAGACCACAACCTCAAAATTTCCGGCCAATCAAAAAGGTGCGTGACATTTCCATCCCCTATGTCACCTAAGCACTCCCACCTTATGGGCACTCGTTTGAGGCCACATAATGTTACCATTGTGCAACACCCGGCCAAGAATGGGACTGTTTGGGTTACTGTTTACAACTAGCTCGGTACTTCAGGAGCGGTCTGCTCCGTAGCGGCCTCAGACATCTCCAGCCGCTCCGTTGGCATGATGTTCACAAAGGGGTCTCCACCTTCTTTGCGTGGGGTTCTGGATACATTCACCCGCAGACAGGCGTTGCCGACGCTGTTAGCTATAACATCCAGGCACTCCGGCAACTTGCCGACAGGCTCACCGGCCAGCACCGAAGCCAGCGTCTTGAGCCCATTGAAGTTTTGAATCGACGCATAGGTTAACTCAAACTCCTTGCCTTCCAGCTCACCGTGCAGGATGGTGCCGCCGACTCTGGCCCACACGCTTTTCTTCTTGAGCTTCTTGAGCTCGGTAGTGCCGTGGGAGAAGGCACTTACCAGTACAATGTACTGCCCATTAGGAGGAGACCACCGGAAGAAGTTTTGTGCTTCATCATAGAAGGACTCACTCTCCTGGAGTATCCGACTAAATTCTGGGTCCTCCAGAGACTTTTGGATTTCAGGGTTCATATAGTATGTTCTCCTTGTAACAAAAACAATAATGAAATGTTAGTTAGACAATACCTCTTGATTCTTGTACTGCCTTCTCATACGCTGCCTTCAACACATCCCATCCACCAACCAGCGGCACTTCAATCTTTGCCGGTAGTGTTGGTACTCCCCGTCTTTTCCCCTCCATAGTCTTGGCCTCGGTCGGCCTTGTGTAGATGTGATACCGGGTTACCTCCTTATCTATCTTGCTCTTAATAACTTTCCCAGAAACCTGGTGTTCTTGTTCCACTTTCTCATTTGTAGTGCTGGCATAGATAGTGATGTGAAGCTCGGCCTTCCGCACTATCGGCCCTACCGAGCCCTTGGCCAACAGCGGCCTAATACGAGTCACCTGAGACTTGGTGATGGGGTCAGTCTCATTCACATAAGTCAGGTGTCCGACTACAGCCCATGTGTACCCAGCACCCTCCAGGTCGCCGAGAACTTTCTGGCATCGGGCATGGACCAGCGACCAGCCGTGTCCTTCCCTGCCGTACTCCCCGATATGCTCTACCATCTTCTCTGTAGCTAATGCCCTGGCCTCAAAGCCAACCCACTCATCGTGAGTGTCGAAGATAATTCGCTTGCAGGGGCATCTTCCATTCTTGCCATCCTCGATTAGGTTGGTGATGATATCCCTATACACCGAGTACGAATCCCTTTTCAGCTTCCGTGCAATGCTGTGGATATTAAAGTAAGCACCTCTTGCACCAGGTACAGCATTAGCAGCGTTCTCAAAATCAAGACACCACGAATCTGGTATGCTACGCAAGAAGGTCGTCTTGCCTTCACCGGTCAAACCCGTAACATACAACCTCAAGTCCTCAGCAGCAACAGGATTGTAACCCGTTGTCAGACCTAGGTTTACATACTTCTCAGGCAACGGTATCTCCGACGGACTTGTCGCCACCACCTTATTCACAATACTCCCATTTCCACTAGCCCCATTCTTCGCCGTAATAACCATAATTATCTTAGCTCCTTTCTGTTAATACCAAGGGTATAACCAAGAATACCCCCCAGCAAAACCAGTGTCACCACCCATCCCATCGAAATAGTTATTATCCAGGTCATATTCCTATTCCTATCCTTTCTTAACTACAGGCACCAGACTATACTCTACAGACCCACCTCTGTCAACCTCCAGCTTGAGGACGTTATCTTCCTTGAACAATGCTCCAGCACAAAAGACCTTGACAGCGTACTCACCACTGTATTCGTACTGGCTGTGTCTATGGCCATGTAATACTGTTATGTGTTTGTACGTGCTGAGTAACCTACAAACCTTCTTCGAGTCTTCAAGCTCCATCAACTCCTTGGATAGCTTATGCACCAGCTTTGTCCACCACCCTACCGCAGAGGGGTCCTTCAAGTGGTGGTGGAGGCAAATGAATATGTGGTCAGCACTCGCAACATCCAACAACAATTTCAGGTTCTTGCGTTGTTCTTTGCCAATCTTCCCACGTGCAAAATCACCCGGCCACAGCCACGTCCGTGGATTGGAGTCCAGTCCAATTAGCAGAACATTGTCGTGTCTTTTCCACCAAGGTCCAGCGACTTGAGAGAATCTGGTTCCAAAATAATCATCAAATCTCTCCATCTTGTCTTTAGAGTCCAGGTTGCCAAGTCCAGCATAATCGTGATTGCCTGGAACTATGAAGAGCTTGTCACGAAACCTCTTGACAAGCTCTCTCATAGCCCACAAATACTGTCCAGGCTCACCATCATCTGTTATATCCCCCGTCACGATAATGTGATGGCGGGGAAAGTGGTCCTTGATGTATGCCAACTTAGGCTCACATTCTTTCTTGTTGTGCAGGTCCGAGATGTGTATGGCCCTAAACATTTCAGACTACGCCTCCGTTCCGCCCAGCAATGCCATCTTAGCAACCTTGGCCTGGGTTTCTTGGTCGCCGGGGAACAGTATCTTCAACAATTCGATTAAGACTTTGATGGCCTCAATCCACTTAAATAAATCTGCAGGGTTAAAAGACATTGTTTATCTCCTTTTGAAATAGAGCATCAATAGTGTTACAATAATAGCCAACGTGACTATTGTTTTCATTAGTCATCACCTCCACTCCCCACTTCATCCTCTTTGTCCATAACGTCTCCCTCCTTGGTCCCAGGCCGTAGCTCATACCTCTGCTCAATAGTTGAAGGCCACGCCGACACATCTGAATTGCAGAGGTCAAAGTACGGGCATTTTCTCCGGTACGCGAAGCAGTGTGTCTTGGTTTGGTCTCTTTCAAATTGTACAGGGTCAGGGTCCATTGCCCACAACGTGTGTATTAGGTCAAGCTTACTTACAAATTCTGGATGAAACAAAGGCTCGGTGTACTGGATAGCCATAGATGTCATCATCTCTTCGCCTTTTTCCTCATGCTCCTTGTACCACTCCTTGACTCTTTGAATATAATGGTTGAATCCACCATCCTCCGGTTTATCCTTGGTTGTCGGACAATACTTAATCCCAGGGATAGTAATCATATCCAGAATGAATCCAACCAACTTATCACTCCTGCCGCTTATTGTAAGCCAGGACCTCGTAGCTACCCGATACATCCGGCACTGCACACACCAAGTATATCCGGTTAGTACAGAATCAAACCCCTGTCCTGTGCACTTGGTATCACGTACCCAGACAGACCCATTCCGTGAATCTCTATCAATCCTGTCGATTCGGTTCAGTACTGGAAGCTCCCCCCGGACCGTCAGCACCTTACTCTCCACGGTCTGCTCCCTTGCAAGTATCTCTATGTACTCAGCCGGTTTCACCACCTCCCAGTAAATACGAGCTATCGCTATAGCCTTGTCAAGCGTCTCCCCAATCTGATGGGCCTTCGCCGACAACTCTCCAGTTAAGTCCCCACCCTGATTGATTTCCTTCAACAGCTTCTCGTGGGTCTTGATGACTTCCTCCCTCAGCGTGTCAACCCCGTCAGGCCCCAGCTCCTGCAGCCTGTGCAGATACTTCCCCACACTGGCATTAGGAGTAAAGGGACTAATCCGCGGTTTTAATCTCCACTTACTCCGGTACAGAAACTTGCGAGCACATCCCAGCCCATCCGTCATGGAGCTGGTGGACACCGGCTTCTTCCAGTCCTTTAGATTCTCATCCAACCATTCTTTAGTTGTTCCCATATTCTTGTCTCTTTCTATTTCTATTCCTTCTTACGAAAGAAATGAGTTGCAACTATAATACCACACAACCAAACCAGGAGTAACCACCTACCTGGGTCCATCAGCTTGTCTCCTTTGTCTTATGTGGTCTAATGATAAAGTAGGGCTCCGAGTCCATTTGATATAACAGATTCACCAACTCGGAGATAGTCAAGTCCCTGGACCAAATCCACTCTCTCATCTCGGCATTAGTAAGATGCAGTACCTTAGCCAGATTCTCTGCCGGGGTACCCGACTCTTTCATCATCACCAAGATGTCTGCAGCAATCTTCGCACGGACCCGCTCATTGATTACAGCTTTGGTTGTGACAGTCGGAAGTAACAGCAGTCGCCTGTGCAGCCTCCGCAGCGTCTCCCTCACCAACCCCGGTTTGCCCTTTGTTTTTGTCTCAGTTATCATTTCTTGGCCTTCCCATTCTGTTAGTCCTACCCCAGATAAAACGGAGGGGGGCAGAACCGTCAACCAGCTCCACCCCCCACCTGCAGGGGCTCTTAGTTATAGGTGGAGGAAAAAAATTTCGCCACCTTTATTACTACGTCGCCAAATTTTTTTTGTTCGTTTTCTTAACGATTTTTTAAGAAAAATTTTCAGCCCTTCTTTTTCTTAGCGACCCTCTTAGCCAGAGACCTTACCACCGCATAACGCTGGTCTTGTTTTGGAAATTCTTTATTCATTACAGAATTGCCCATAGCTCTGGCGACAAACTCCTTCAGGGTCTCGCCCTTATGTTTCTTGGGCAGCGGCATCTGAGTATCCTCCTGTAAGTATATCCGGCAATGCCTCAAAGCTTTGCTTGAATCGACATGCCAGCATAAGTTGTATCAGAAACAAACCAAGCTGCATTTTGCCGGTAGTCTTCCTGGACCTCCAGGGTATCCATAGTACGTTAAATCCATACCTGGCAAACACAAGACTCACCCTGTGCATCAGAGCATCTGGGTCAGGTATGTGTGGGTTCTCCCTGAGTATCTCCTGGGGGGTCAGTTCAATCAGAACATACGGGAACTCGCACGAGGCCAGCTTCCTGAAGCTCTTGGCCTGCCTGACAGCATCCTGCGGGTCATAGATATTCTTGAATAACTCCCTCTGCCCAGCCTTCCTCTCAATCACACAGCAGTCTGGGTACTCCTTCAGTCTGTAATCTCCATACGGCAACGCCACCTTCTGCGTCTGCACCTTAATCAGTATCCTCTCGTATGGCTTCTCAGGATTAGGAATTCGCACCGCAGCAGGAAAATCTATTGGATACCTCTCTCTTGAATCAACTTCTACTGTGATTAAGTTGGGTACTTTCAAGTATGTCATAGACCTATCCTTACGTTTGAAAGAGCCTTCTTCACAGGCAAGGCCAAACCTAGGTTGCTGTTGTATAATACCTCCGCATTTTTCTCCCCAAACGCCACCAGCATCGAAGCTGCCCCACAACCACCTTTAGGCTGGTATTGGCCATCGGCATATAAACTCGCATAGGGTATTCCATCCCTAATTTGTCCTGTTTTTTTATCTGTAACTTTGTCTGGTTCATCTGCTGGAACAAAATGAACACGGCCCTTGATAAAACATACCACATCAGCTTTGGGAATGTAGGCGTGAAACCACTTTGTATCCGGTCGAGCAAAGACTAAGGCTATGCCGCCTTCGTCGCTACGGCTGTGTGCTGCCAAGCGACGCATCCATGCCGGGGTATCCGAGCCGTATGGCGGATTCATAAAGACATTGCCCCACCACTTATGCGTCAGGCCGTCATCTTTGATTGTTAAATGAATCTGTGCCGGAATCCAGGGGACTATATCCTGCCCCGGACTGCACGGGTCGAGGTCAAAGGTCAAGCCTAACGCCCGGAAAATCTCACGTGGCGTGTACCACTCCTTGCTTTCATTGTACGTTGATTCGTGTGTGAATCCCTTGCTCATCCAACAATCTCCAGTTCAAATTCGATGGGAACTGTGCGTCCGAGCTTCTCTTCCAGTATATCCATTATCGGCGGTCGTGTCAAGTAAATTTCAGCCAGCCTATCCACTTCCCCCGCCTCATCATACGGAGTATCTATGATGATAGAGTCGTATTTCTGTCCACAGATTACAGACCTCATCTTCTGCTTTCTAAACGCAGCCAGCATAGCAAACTGGGCACTGAGAGGAATCTGTCCACTCCCTATTGTCTGAATAGGGTAGTTACATATCTCGTTCACTGCCCCTGCAGCATTAGCCCTACCACTCCCGAAGGACCTGCTCCACCCAGTCGGCAGCTCAATAAATCCCGTTCTTTCCACTAACTCAATAAGGTCATCCTGCCATCCCTTAAACACCGGGTGCTGTGCATACCACCTGTCGATATGTTGTTGGCACTCCTCCAGTGACAGGGCCAACCCGCAATCAGACATCGCCGTAGCCTGATACGCTCCCGCTCCACCCCTAAACAACACCAGGAAGTTTACTGATTTACAGGATGTGTATATCTTGTAGTGTTCCTTCTTGATAGTATCCGCTGGTAATCCTTTCAGGTGTGGGTAGAGCATCAGGGTGGTATCCATATGTATGCTCCGGCCCTTCGTGTTATACACCTCCAACAACACTGGACACCCAGACAGTAGAGCTGCCGTCCTCAACTCAATCTGGCTAAAGTCATACGCCCTCAATGTGCCCCCCGGAAACCTTGACCTCAAGCACTTGTACACCGGCTTTGGATATGTCTGCATTGGGGGATTCCTCGCCGTAATCCTCCCCTGTATTGTGCCTCCCTTTCCCTCATCATTCTCCCTACCCCCCTTGTCGAACACCGATGGTACCGGATACCACGTTGGGTATGCCTCTCCCACATTGAATCTCTGTACAGTAAGACCATTACGCTTATTCCTCAACAGCTTATTGGTGTACGTATTCCTCAAGTGTGAGTACTCATTATACTCCTGCACAGCCAGGGCAGTATCTCTCAGCTCGCCATCCGGCAGATGTTGAAGGACCAGATTCATATTAGCCTTCGCCGTAGAAATCTCCCGCTTCACCTCCGTCAGCTCCACCCTACTGTCGTTCATCAGGTTACACTCTTTCAGCGCCTTGGTGATAAACTCCAACATAGATGCCTTAGTGCCCTCTCCCCCCGTGATGACTCCCTTAGCCCCTGCAGATACCTGGGCCTTTTCCACCCACTCTGTGTACTCTGCATTGACCTTCCTCAGCTTAACAAGGTCCATCCTATGCCCCGCTCTCTCCATTCCAATCACAGCCCACAGGGTATCGCTTCGCATTTTGGCGCAAACCGGTCCCAGCTTGGTGGAATTCTCCCCATACTTCATCTTGATTCTTGCAATAATCTCATCAGTCATTGCAATCTGTACGCCGGTGTCCATACAATTATAGTATAGAAGATTAGGGTCGTCCACCCCCTTAGCTCTCCCCGCCCGTGCTGTTACCAGTAGCTTGCTGTAGTCAGTGATACCAAACAACAATGCCAACTCCTTCTGGCTCTTCTCCGGCCTTTGCTCATCCAGCAGGAAAGCCCACAGCAGGGAATCATCCAGAGTAACGTGATTGGGGTCCAGCAGCATATCCAGCACCGGGTCATTCATCACCATATACAGCATATCAAACTTGAAGTTTTGCCCCTGTAGAACATGCCCAGGTTCTCTCACTCTCCTTATCCACTCGTACAGAATCTTCCTTTGTGCTGGGTCATTGAACTGGAACACGCAGGTCCTAATTCCGCAGGGACTCATCTTGCTCTTCTCCGCTTTGTGCCCAACTGAAATAGTCTTAATCTGCTGGCCGTATGGAATCCCATCCACGTGATAGGACTTGGCTGGAGTGAACACCGTTTGCTCCACCCCCTCCATAATCCCGTAGGTTTCAATATCCAAACTTAACCTGTCTGGAAACTCCTTCGGTGGTTCTCCCCCAATCTCAGGTACTACCCATATCTGGTTCGGTATAAAGTCTCCAGTCAAGTACCTGCGAACCAACACAAAGTGGTCCTGCATCGAAGCCACTGCCTGTGGTTTCCTCCCCGCATGGAGTATCGCCGGGTGGTTTGTGAAGAACACTGTTGGATGTTTGGCTATAATCTGCAGGGGCTCTATTCCCTCGTGGACACCCTGCATCCGCAAGCCATCATTTAGGGATGAGACCCCTGTCACAGAGTGTGTTGCATCGGCTCCACAGCACAGAATGATTAGGTCATTATACTTTTCCGACAGCCTCTGTATGTCCAATAGAATCTTGGGACGACATGCTTTGATGTCTCCCTTCGCCGTCTTCTGGCCCTGTGGCACTCTGCATCTCACCGCGTTGCTGAGGTACACATCCACCAGCTCAGTGAATCGACAGGCTTCAATAAACTTCTGTAGAATCTGCCCACTCCATCCAATCCAACTAACCCCCTTCTCATCTTCGTGGACTCCAGGAGCCATTCCCACCACTAGCAGTGCACGATTCTTCCCACTTACCTGCAGGGGCCTTGTTGGAATCCCCGGACAGGTGGCAGATTCCCAGAGCCTACAGTCCTTACACTTGTCGTATGCGGGAAACTCAATCATTCTCTACACCGTACAGAGCCAGACCACAATAATCAGGAAGACTCCAACCACCACACCCACTGTAATTCGTCTTGTGCACATCAAATAACCCCAAAAAAAAATTGTTTAGTCACGTACTACTACGCACGCGATCTTTTTTTGTTCAGTTTGCTCGGCGAGTTTGCGGAAAATTTTCAAAATTTTTGAAATTTTTTTCCGTTTATTTGAGCAATAGAGGGTTATAGGCATCGAGGTCTAGGGGCCGATGCTCTAGATTTTGGGTGATTTCAGCTAGCCCCGCTTGACTAACCATAGAACCAAACAACGGCTGGTACTCACGCGGAAAGCCTTTGAGAATACGGTTCAGCCTGCTGATTTCCCGCCGGTTGTGGATGGCCTTGAGGTCACTCTTCTGGGTCTGCAGGGGCCCCAGTTCTGGATATGCCTTCTGGAAGTCCAGGTTTATCTTCTCCGCTCCCCTGACATCGTTGTCCGCCAGTCTCTCCAGGTACTCCCTCCTATAACCACGGACCTTCTCCCTCTGGGTCAGTAACCACTTGGCCGCATCGTACTCCGCCTGCTGCGAGCTTGGAGCTACACCCAAGGCCCTCATCGTAAGCTGCCAGGGGGTATATGCTCCAATCAACGCACGGCTATCATTGTACACTGGTATCCGACCATCCTCAGTCTTGTTATTATAGTCCGCATACTTCGGCCCCAGCGTCTTGTAGAGCCTGCGAATAGCTATACCCCCCGGAGCCAGTAATGCCAGCGTCCTCTTGGCCTGGTCCGGGTCTCCAGTACTCACAGACTTAGCCATAGCCCCACCCACTTGCAACATTGGAGAAACCAAAGGCCAGGGGTGGAATGGAGCATCCTCGTACTGGGGGAATGGTAGTGCCCCATACATAAGGCCGGAGCTGATGTCTGCCCCCAATAGATTCTTCGCCGCGATGTAAGCTCCTGCAGATGCCCCAGCTGCACGCATTGGGACAGTGAGTCTGGATACCCCCTTTCCCCAATCCATAGAGGCTCTTAAAAATCCCATATACCTCATTGGGAAGTGCATGAACTGTCTAGCAGGAGACCACACTCCGAGTAAACCCCCAGGCATCCCCAGGGGCCCCCCAGGAAAGTGGGCGGCATTGTTGACCATCATGCCGAAGGTATCGGCCATAGCCTTGTCCGCCCCAGGGGTCAGGAGGAAGGAGTGTTTGGCGGCATAGAATCCAAACAACCGGTTGAACGTCTCGGTAGCACTAAACCCCTTCAGCGATATATCTCTTGCTTTTCCAGCTATAGACCTGATAGCATCCGGGGTTGTGGCTCCTATCCCCCCCTCAGCCATCGCCCCGCTTGCAATGGGATGAGTCATCCCCGGAGCCTTACCCATAGCCCCCACGAAATCTTTGAAGGCTTCGTGAAAAGCCTTCTCTGCAGGCATCGTGCTCTTTAGCCCTTTGTAGGTTGCTGTTCTCGCCATCAAGTCCTGCATCCCAGCCGAAATACCCCTCATTGAAATCCCAGGTATATGTATCATAGTGATATAGTTCTGCAGGAGGTTCTTGGAGGCTGGAGATATATTCAGGCCCAAGGTGGAGACATAGAAGTATTCCGATATTTTGGCTCCAATAGACTCAGAACTCAAGGAGCTAAAGTCACTGAAGTATTTCCGCAACCAATCCTTCGACCCTTCAGGGATGAATTTCTGGGCGACGGGGTGATTGTTGAGCCAAGTCAACATCTGGCTTTTTGCATTACCCATCATCACCCCACGCGTATATGCCCCGTGGGGTTTGAGCCCTCTTACCAACGGGTTCAGATAGTCATTGATGTAGATGTCCTGCCAGCTTCCCAGCCTTGCTCCCTTAGTTAGTCTATTTATCAGTCCACCGAATCCTGTGAAGACCTCCTTCTCATTCAGGGGGTTTGTAGCCTTGAGGATATGCCAGGAGTATGACGACCCCACTGAGGAGATGTACCGCTGGAAGGCCCGGATTGGATTCATATCATACTGCATTGGTTCAGTCAGGACCTGGGCAATCTCACTTATCTTGGACGTGGCCGCTTGGGGGTTTTTCAGAAATGCCGAGTCCAGCTGTGCCATAGCATTTCCAAGGGCCGTTTCCGCCACCGGTCCACTGCCCAACCGAACCTTGTTATACAGTCCAGCTTCTTTAAGCTGGTAGGTCATCTCATCCGTGAAGAGCTTGGTTCTTAAATTATCATTAGAAACACGCCTCACTGTTTCATAGGCCCTTCCAACAATCCCCTCCATCTTTCTGGTATTCTTGCCCACCGCCTCCATCATCCTATCCACAATCTTGGGCATCCCATACTCCTCCATCTTTCGGAGCTGAGCTATGTCACCCACCGTGACTCCCTGCACTTTTTTCAAATGCCCGGACGCATAATTCATAGCCTTAGTTAGACCATATCTATACCCCTTCTGGGTCTGCATAACCTGTGCTAAAGCCGGGCCCTCCAACCTGCTATACCTCCCCAAGATTGGAAACCAGTCTGGAACATAGTCCCCAATAATATGACCCTTCGCCATCATCTCCTTCTTTAGTTGCTGTATCCCCGGAGCATCAGTCGGCATCACCTCCTTCCAGATATTGTCGCTGAGTCCCCGCAGATTCTTCGCAACCTTCACCAGTCCTGGTCCCATTTGCTTCTCAAGGCCAGGCCACAGAGCTTTGTCCCTTGATAACCCGAGAGCACTATGAATAAACATCTTGGTCCCATGGTCCGCCACTTTCTCCACGTGCTGCTTGTTAAATCCCTGCAGCCAGGCAGAAACCATCAGATTCTCTTTTTCAGTCGGTCTCCGCCCAAACTTGTTCCATATTTCATTGTGGGCCTCCCCATACTTATAGACAAATTCTCCGACCGCCTTGGTGTGTGCGGCGTAGGCCCTGAAAGCCCCCGGTATGTTCCGCAGGTTCTCCATCGCCCCGTGAAACTTGGAAGCCAGCAAGCCGGGTGCTCCTATTCCCTTTTCCAGTCCACTCCATATCCTAAACATCCGGTCGGCCCCCCCAGGCACCGGATATTTCAAGGATAAAACTATACCCATAATCACAAATGGGTTAGTGCCAATGTCAACGATAGTCTTCAGCAGCTTGTTCTGCTTGCCCTTCGGACCCAGCAGGGTATCTGTGAAAGACTTCATCTCTGCAGGGGTTAAGGTCTGAGGTGCAAAGATTGACCGGGTCGCCGCGTCCACGTTCCCCCGCAGCAGCAGGTTGGCCATGGCCAAGCCGGGCCTATCATAGAGTGTAATTGGAAAGTCAGCAGGCTCTAACGCCTGTAGTGCGTTCTCGTCCCTGTCCCCCATCAGGATGTCTGGAGCGTCGAGAAAACCTCTCATTAGAATCCTCCATAGTATCCAGCTCCTGCGTTCCCCGTACCGACTGCTCTTTCTCCCTTAGCCAGTAGAGTCTGGCCACGCCCCTGCAGGATGGCTGCTAACAGGGCATCCTGAGCCTGTCTCCTATCCCCTGAAAGGTCCCCGGCCATCGCTTGGTAGTACATATCATCAGGGCTACTTTCCATTCCTTGGTTTATAGCTGCTTCTTGAACACCTCTTGCTCCCTCGTCCCCGGTATGTTTCATAATCCGGTCCATTAGAAGTTGTAGAAGAATTACTCCTCCAATTCCTGTAAGAACCGGATGCTTGGTGGACAGGCCCTTGAGAAACGCTCCCATAGCTGGAGATTTAGTGATAGTTTTTCCAATAGTTTTTCCAGCTGCGGACCTCTTGCCTGCTGCTGCCGCCGCCTTCTTCGCAGCCTTCTGGAGATATGCTGGCACTCCCTGTTGTGCACCAAGTTGTGATACCGCCTGGGCAGCTTCTGCATCGCTAATAACACGTGGAATCATTGCTATTACTACCTTTCTTTACTGCCTTAACATTCCAACCAGAGATTCAGTGGGCCAAGCTGACGGAGCCTGGGGCCTACCGGTGTTCAGATTACCAGAGAGAAGCGCCATCAGCATACTGGTAGTCTCAGAGTCACGTGCATCCATTCGGGCCAGTCTTTCATCTGCTCGCTCTTCACTTCTTTCCTTCCCCTTGTAGGCCAACAACCTATTTATCATCTCGTCCGCCCTCCGCTCTTCCCGACGACCCAGGGCAGCTTGCATCATCAACTGCTTGTCTTGAAGTTTCAGCCCCTCCTTTTGGAGTCCAAATTCCCTCGATTGCCCAAACCATTTGGCTGCTGCATCAGCACCAAACAAGATCGTAGCAAGATAATATGCGGCAGTAGGAATAGCAAGAGCTGCAGCCATGGTTAAAATCCTCCCGACTGGTCTGATAGATTCAGTTGCTTAAAAATAGAATAATCCTTGCGGAGATAATTTCTTATCAACTCACGTTCTGCGGCGTTGTATCCACTCAAGTCAATAGTGTCTGGATCGACAGCTCCAGCTTCCCCACTTGATTTCGCATGGTTGAGGAGATATTGTTTCATTTCCTTTGCGTTAGTGACTCTAAGGTTAATCTCTTCTGCCCTCTCAGCTTCGGGGTTAGCAGTACGTTTCGAGAGGAATCCTCCCAAATACTTACGTATTGACATTCCCCCATTCTTAACGGGGTCTTCACTCCCTTTCACCCTCTCCCATGTAAGCTGTTTGGAGATTAAACCCGATAGTTCTTTTTCAGCAACATCCAGTTTGGATTTAGCCTCCAAAGCCTCCGGTGTCGGTATTTTCTGGGTCACGTCTCTCCCTCCCCCGATTATCCCCACACGCCTATCCTCTGTCATCTTCGCGGTTGGGTCGTCTCTCAGCTCCTGGACCGCGGCGGTCTTCGCCGCAACCTTTAACCGGAGTATCATATCAATACTTTCAGCATCCTTTACGGTAACTCTCCCCTCAGTTATCAGCTTGGTTAATTCTTTTTCCTTGCCGGGGAGGAAATACTCTGGAAGAACGTAAGAAGATACACGCAGATGACCCAAATCCTCGTCTATTGCACCACCCTCAAGATGACCTCCCACCCAGCCTTTATAGCCTTCCTCCGCCACTCTCCTGGTTTCCTGGTACTCAACCAACTCCTTTGATGTTTGATTCATACGGACACTAAGTTCAGCAGCTTGGTCGTCTCCCGTTACTCTTCTTCCGAGTATTCCCTCCATAATTCTATTAGTGACCGCCTGGAGTTTAGCCTGTTGTATCTCCGAGGCAGTCATCCGAGCCTGTATATCTTTAGCTATTCCCCCAACTTTCTCCCACTCTTCCTTAATCCGTGCTGTCTCAAAATCGTTCCGCATCTGCTCCAGGTCTTGGTTAGATTGTATCTCCATACGAGTCAATGCAGTTTCGTGATTGCGGTCTTCTTCCGCTCCCTTTATCCTTGCTGCATTTGCCTGGCTCTCTGCTTGCACCTGCATAGCCGTCCGTGCCAAGTCGCTCTCAGCCCCGATTCGAGCCGTCGCCACCTGAGCTCCCGCAGCTATCCCGGCTCTCTTACTCGCTCCCTGCTCCTGCATAGCCGTAACCATACGATTCTCACGGCCCTGCCGCTTGCTCGCAATCGACTGCTGAACGCCTGGGTCAACCTGTCCGCCTCTAACTATCTGTCCAATGGGTGCCATCGCCATAATTCATTATGCTCCTAATACCGTCTCAATAAGTGGAAGTATATCCATAGAGTACACAGGAGTTTGTTGTATCCAGTTCGCCACATTCTCCATACCCGCCATCTGCATCTGCTCCAGTCCTATCAGTGTCTGGGAGGTCTGCAGAGCATACTGGTCACTGGCCTGGGCCAGATACCTCAAAGTCTCTACATGCTGTTGCTCCTGATAACTGGTGTACATATTCTGCTTCCACATAGCTTCATTCTTCACAGTGAAGTACGTTCTATATGACTCTTCCCTCATCTGCTGAATCCCTGTTTCTATTTGACTAAATACTGCTCCTAGCGTCCGTCTCCCACTCTCCCGGAATTGCATGGCCTCCGGGCTCCCGGCCCCATAAGTCTGAGCGATGTTTCGTTCCTCAGCCCTCATCTGCCCAAGAGATGTCTGTACTGCAGCTTGCATAGCATGAGACCTGGCAAAATCTCTATCCGTATTCCACTCATCCCAAACTTCATCCAGTTCTGCAAATACCTCCCCCATTCGTGCCCTCGAAGCCTGCACGTACTCATCCACCTGCCCAGCAGCCTCTCCCCATATCTCTGCAGACCTGGCCTGGTTCGTCCTGGCCTCCTGGCCCAGAGCACCCAGATTTCTCATATACGTCTCGGTGCTAGCACCCATCAGCTCCAGTGCCGTAGCCGACTGCTCACCCTGTGCCCCCAGTGCCCCTCGGTCAGTAGCATACTGAGTCCCAGCAGCGGCAGCACGGGCTAGCTGGTCCTGGTACCCTTCCATCTGAGCAGCACGTTCCCCTTCACTTATCCTCTCACCACCATATTCTGCTTCCCAGCGTGCAACAGCACTGGCTAACTCATTACCCTGGGAGCCATACGCAATAGTAGGACGTGGAGGAGCGGACCCACCACCGGCAGGAGGCCGTATGTCCGGCATTGGCAGTGTTTCCGGCCCCCGCACCTCACGGGTAGAGGATGCGAGCTGGGCTATCCTTTCCCTGAAAGCTTCATAGTTGAACGGGTCCTGCATGGAACTGTTAGAATCCAGAGTACGCAGGAACGGGCTTTGAACAGTCTCAGCCATAGAAAATCCCCATAATATACAATATCATAACACCATATTATATCATACAACACTCATAAGTCAATCCCCCATATGGTAGCCTTATGAGTTAGCCACAACATTCTTGGAACCAGTCTCAGAGATACCTACGTGCATATCAATCAATTCAAACTTCACACCGCAAGCTATCTGCTCCAGGTAAGGCTCTACATCCACCCCATCAATACCCAGAGCCCCTGCAGAATCTGGCGGGTTTTCAGTAACGTCAATATAAACCCCCTCCGAATCCAGAGAGGTTCCACTATTTCTGTACGCTGCCAGTCTCCAGTAGGCATTATCGTTGCCGGTGAACCCACTGATGCCGTTGACCTTGACCTGGGCCCCAGTCATTACCCACCTGTCAAATGCGGATACTTGTCTGTTCGCCCTCAAAGGCCACAGCCTCACCTTGAATGGAACCGGACTTATCGAATATCTGTCTCCGGTGGCCACATTGTTAGTGAAAGCAGATACTGTAATAGTCTTAGTCCCCACATTAACATTAGTAATCTCACGACATTCACCGGCGTTATCCCCACTCGTACAATATAGCAGAGCCCCCACCATATCAGCGTGGAAGGTAGCTCCACTGTCTATGATACTGGTCTGGCTGGCAGCCCCCGTTGTGGTCCCATCCAGCGTGTACGAAGAACTCAGCCCCCACATATTACCATATCCGGCCTCAGCAGTGTCTGGATATACAATCAACCCGGTTGTGGTGATGAAGTACGCTCTCCTCTTGGTGCCATCCGTGATGTCAGCGGTATCCGACACACCCACGAAATTGGCCCCCTCCAGCATTGAAGCAGTCTGCTGCGAGTGCCACACAATCACCGCCTCTGAATCATCTGGGTTCAGGAAGATACTGGCGTTCAGACCGGCATCGTAGGCACTCTTCACATCCGGTAGGTCCGCCTTCCAATCGGAGAATATCACTCTGTCCACCGCTGAAACCTGGCCCATACTTCCATCGGCAGCGTTCAGAATCATTAACCCTGCCGGACTAACCATAAAAATACTATTACCAGCAGCGTGAGCGGCCCCAGGCCCTGAGAGCCCACGCCCCTGGTGCAGCTCTGTAACCTCAATAGGCTTCCAATCTGCAGGTTTGAAGATATGCACAACGGCATTGGGGCACAGAGCGAACATGGAATCCCCTGCTCGGATAAATCTCTGCGGCCTGCCATTCTCAGAATTACCAAACCACCGATTATAGGTTGTAAAATACTCCGGGCTCGAAGTCTCGAAGGACGAGTGCACGATGTCATAGCCACCCCTTGTACCGGTAGCCTCAGTCATAAACGTCTGGCTCTGATACCGACCAATCGCCCCAGACTGTGGCGGTGCCGACACTATATCCTTCTCTGGGTCATACATTGTCTGGAACGGCAGGGCTTCGTCCACCATTGTCCCTATAGTCACCGTCAAGGCGTCCCACGTTCCCGAAGTTGCCCAATTCCCGGTCTTGGCTACCGTTTGCTCCAGGTAGAATATTGCTCCATCTGCAGGGGCATCTCCCAAATTGATTGTTCGGAACACATCCACCGTATCGAACAGAGCGGCAAAGTCGGCATACACCTTTCCACTAACTACCGATCCGTTAGCTGGAAAATCTATCGTGGCCTTGCACTGCGTCTCCGGGTCTGTGGTAGCTGTCCCACCACCCGCCAGAGTCGAGCCGCTTACTGAAATATCATTCTGATTCGGAGCGACTTCCGTATCAGAAAGTCCATACGCATTACCCGAAGCTCCCCTCGTCTTAGCTGTCAGGGTTACTGCTGTAGTCCCCGCTACTGCTGTTACACTGGCACTTGAATCTCCGTTGATGGCATTTGCCAGGGCCGTTGCATGGGCGGCTATTGTTGCCGCCCCCGCTGCGGCAATAGTAACATTAGAGCCCGCATCAATATACTCATAAGTACGACTATTGATAGTAAAGACATCTCCGGCGACCATAAGGCCGCTATCACCACCCCCTGAGCTGAAGTAGATAGCTCCTGTAGCATACGACTCCTTCATGTGGTCCAAGTGGATTATCAGGATGTCACTCAACCCACTGTATATTCCCCTGGTTGAATCGTAGAACCGGTAGGCAACCTGATATGAGCCATCTCCTCTTAGCTGATACGAACTATCCACCGCAGTGGTATTCAGAGTCATCGCTCCAAGCTCCACTCCGAAATCACCCGGACCTGAGCTCACTGTCGTCAACGCCGACCCGCTCCAATATACCGTCTTGGTGGCCTTCGTATCCACCGCAACTATCAGGAATCCACCCTCTGTCATACAGTCCACAGCCAGTGTCGATGTAATTGCATTGTCTGTAGAATTTCCGGCAACCGTGGCGATATTGTCCTGTGTACCAGTTACATTAAGGTTCTCAGCTTGGAACGTCCCGGTCTGCGTATGTATATTGAATGTCCCGGCGGCAGTCCCCCCTGCCCAGCTTCCACTGGATAAAATGACAGAATCTATCTTAGCTGTAGCCCCACTGGTCGCTCCAGTGACGGTCATACCTACAGTTACCTCCGCCGTCCCACCACTGGTGAAAGCTATCGTCCGAGCCGCCCAGATATTATGCTTGGCCCACGAGGACCCATTATCCGCCGTATAGAATAAGTCTATCTGCTCGGAGGAGTTGTTGTTATGCACGTCCCA
>Ga0208958_1002055_pt1 | contig 18155 bp, 34 predicted proteins | sample RifOxyB1_FD_184032 | JGI IMG/M metagenome (GOLD analysis project Ga0208958, IMG submission 184032) | Soil microbial communities from Rifle, Colorado - Rifle Oxygen_injection B1 (SPAdes) | ecosystem: Environmental > Terrestrial > Deep subsurface > Rock core/Sediment | place: Rifle, Colorado... | reverse complement strand
CTCCTTTTATGTAATTTAAATACCCCATATCCAACCCAAGCCTTTAATTTATAAAACCAGATTCTTTCAAATGGTTTATCAAAAAATTCTCTAATTATATTTTTTATATATCTATATGAATATGCCCAGTCATGGGCCTTGTGCCACAATTCAACTAAACGCTGTGGTGAAACTTCACAAATTGAAATTGGGTTAATTGAACGCAAATCACTCTCTGTCCCCTTTATCCAATATTTTTCTTTCATTTCTATTGGCAATTCATTCCAAACTCGACTCCCAGGATAAGGAGAGAAAAGGAAGAATCTAGGAAAATCACTATTTATTTTCCTAGCGAATTCAATTGTTTCATCTATTGTTTTTTCATTATCAATCCTATGACCGATTATAAAATAACTCTCGACATTAATCTTATATTTGTGTATTAATTTTACACACTTCTCAACATCTTCTAATTTCAGGTTTTTATTTATCCAATTAACAACTTCTTGATTTCCACTTTCTACGCCAATCGCGATTGTATGACATCCAGCTTGTTTTAAATTGTATAATATTGCATCATCTAATTTATCTGCTCTTCCTAAGCATTTGAACGGTAGATTAATCCCCCTTCTTATTTTTTCTTGACAAAACTTAATAATCCATTTCTTATCTAAGGTAAATAAATCATCGATGAAATATAATTCTTTTCCTCCTGCTTTCATAATCTCTTCGCACTCATCTAAAACATTATCGACGCTTCGTTGTCTATAATTTCTTCCAAAAGTGTCTTTATAACAAAAATTACAAGAATAGGGGCATCCGCGGGAAGAAATCAAAATATGAACTGGCTTTTTAAGATAATTAGAATCAAATTGCCAACCTTCCTCTTTATAAGCACTTCTATCTGGAAATGAAATAGAATTTATCTCACTAAATTTATCCATTTTGATTATATTATTTTTAATGTTTCCTTTTAAAAATTCTCTAAATGTCGATTCGCTTTCTTTTTCAAAAAGGAAATCGATTTCAGGACATTCTTCTTTTACTTCTTCTCCTCCAAGCGATGAAACATGCGGACCTCCAACGATGGTTATACAACCACACAATTTAGCAACCTTGATTAATCTATAAGCATTAAATACTTGAGTTGTAAACAGGGTAAACGCGACATACTCTGGTTTGTCTAGTTCTAAATATTCTCTAAACATCTCTTCACTAAAATCTTCTACTATATTTGGAGATATTATTTCTGCCCTATATCCTTCTTGTTTTGCTATTGTAGATAGATACGCTATGCTAAGCGATGGATACATTGGTATTCCACCCCAAACATCTACAAACAATATTTTTTTATCCATGCGTTCTCCAATCTTCAAAATCATCATTTAATATTCCGGCTTTTGGAATGAATATTTTACAAAAAAGGATGATAATAATAAAAAATAAAATAAATGGTATTAATACTATAAAAAATAAAATCACACCGATAATATCATAAATATTTCTTAGCATTACTTTAAATTTATTTTTCTTTTTTCTCATTTGAGGGCGTTGTTGTAAATCTTATTTAATTGTTCATTTCGTCTTTTTGAAGAAAACTTTCCTTCTTTTATTTCTAATAAATTGTTTTGAGATAATGTATATCTAAAATATCCCATCTTAATCAATTTTTCCGTGGCACAAACTAGTTCATTGATGTGTTTATTTCTACTGTGAATATATGGATGTAAATTATCCCACTGTATGTTTGGTTTTTTTACAACTATACCATTCTTTGCTGTGACAATTTCTTTTCTTGACACACCATCGACGGTAATTATTGGAATACCAAAGGACATTGCTTCTAAAAAAGCAAATCCAAAACTATCACTATATCCTGGATATAATAATATGTCCATGTTTGGATAAATTTCTTTATTTAATTTATTTGATTTTATTAGACCATAAAATTTAATTTGTTTATTGTTCTTATAATACCTAAGTATGTCTTCTGGCACATCTGAAACAACAAAACACCGTACATTTGTATATTTATTAGTCAAAATATCCATTACCTCTAGGGTCTCTAGTCCACCTTTCGCAAAGAAATATCTTGCAATAAATAAAATATTCACCGTTTTGTGTACTTTCTTTTTAAATTTCTTTTCTGGAACAGAGGGGTATACTACTTCTATCTTATTTTTGATTTCTGGGAATATATTTAAAATCTCGTTCTTTGTTCTATTAGTCCAAGGCATTATTTTTTTACAATTTTCACTCAAGAGGATATTTTTAACTATATTTTTACTTATTTTATTCTCTTTTCCAGATATAAAAAATTGCCACGCCCCTTCAATATCCATCACCCAAGGAGAGTCATTTAAACTCAAACAGTGCGCACAATGAATTAAATCGTACTTTTCTTTTGATTGCGTTGTATGTGCGTTAATAAATGGCAAATTTAAACTCCCAGTTATCTTTCTTATATAAGATTTAAGTTTATTAGATAATAAAAAACCATTTTTATTTAATATTACACCTTTTTGTTTTTCTATATTTAGATATGTAACGTCTTCCAATTTATCTTGTAATAAATATTTATAATATGGACTATCTGGAAACGTCCAAGGATATTGTAAGTAAATTTTTTTATTCATTTTATTTATTATATCTCGTTGAGTATCTTCTTTGCTACATGTTGCACACCAAGAAATTTTTATTTTATTCATTATTATAACATCCTTTTGAACCATATTTCCACTCTAATGTTTTTGTATTTGTGCATAAATACTGATATACTCCTCGACTGACTTTCGAAACAGTTGTATTCCAATCTTCGCCGTAACATCTTTCGCACGTTGAATTTATATCTTCTCTTTGCAAATTTGTAAAATAAAAAACAACACTAAGAATAATCAATCCAATTACCACTAAGATTAAAAATAATCTATTACTTACGTCGCATGTATCATTTTCTTTTTGTTGTATTTTTTCGTCCATTTTTTTCTACGTCGTCTGCTAATTTAAAAAACATTAAAAAACTAATCGCCGTACCAACCATTGCTCCGAAACAATAAATCGTCAGAGTTTCGTAATCGAAATTATGTAAAAATAATTGTGGAAGTATTGATAAACAAAACGCTAATGAGATTAATAATGCGAATGTTATATCTCTCATTCTTCTACCTCTGTTTCTTCTACTTCATCGGCTTGCACGTGAGATTTATTATATAATTTAACTAACCTCATTATCATTATACTTCTCAAATTATTACAATTTCGTAATAATCCTTCTCTTTTTAATCTTAATAAATATGGGTCTTTTATAATTAATTTATCGAAGAGTTCTAAATCTTCTACTTCTCCTTTTCGAACATAGAAATGCACTGAGTTCGGATTTACTCTTTCTCCTTTTTCAAAACTTCTTTTTATTTTTGACATTTTTTATTTTTTGAATGACGACTAATTTGAGCAAGTGCAACTTTTCTTTTTCTATCTTCTTTGATTAATTTTGCGACTATTTCTTTTGTTAATTTCATTTTCTATATCCTCTATTTTTTCTTTTATATCTTTTAATACAATTACGGCGTACATATATTCAATCAGTTTTGTAGCTAAATATAAATTCTTTATTTTTGCTATCCTTTTAGTGATAATTCCAACAATTCTTTTCCTTTCTTTTTCTACTCCTTCTCCTTCTTTTTTCATTTTACTAATTCCTTTACACTTGCAACATAATATTTAATTTTGTTTTCTTTAACATGATGTGCAAGTAAGATATAATCAATTAAGTTTCCTTCTAATTCTAATTCTTGTCTATAAAAAGAATGTAATTTTGTTCTTGGAATACCACTTTCTTTTAACTCGCATAATCGCAAGAGTCCATTATCTAATTTGCTTTCAAGCATTTTCATTCTTATTTTTATTGTCATTTTCCTTGTTCTCCTTTCAAATCTTCTTCATCTTTACAATCAGAACATATATTGTCATCATACATATCTTTATGACATAAAAAATCTTTGCATTTATTACACTGATAATTTCTTGCTTGTGGTATTGTCTTTTCTGTTAGTTTCATTCTGCACTCCCGACCCTTTCATTTTCTTGTCTTTTTAGATATTTTAATTCTTTATTTACACACATAAAAATAATTGAATTAGTATCTATAACCCCATAAAATCCTCCAATTTCTCTTATTTTTTCAATCAAATCAAATGTATCATCCTCTATTTCTATTGTCTTCATTTGTCCTCCCCCAAGCGATATTTAAGTTCTTCTAATACTTTTCTTACTTCTTGCATTTCCTTACTATCTGTTATTGGTCTATATGGGGTGTAATGGTCTATTAATTTATCAATTTCTTCTTTCAATTCTTCAATCCACTTTTGAATAATTTTGTCAGCAGAGGAGCAGGATACCCTGTCCGCATCAATGGATTTGCCTTGCTGACTATGATTTTGAATAAGATTGTCAGGGCTTTTGATAGGCTTTTTATGGTTGTTTTCCTCAACAAGCTTTTCAGCATTTCTATCCAAGATTATCTGACGATAATTCTTAATCTGACATATTGGAAACATAGTACAATGGTCTTTCATACAATTTAATACCTTTGACGTAGCACACATTACCGCATAATTGAATTTAGTTTGTTTCTGTTTTTTCATTATTTTATTTTTTCTCTTAATTTATTTATTTCCCTCATTGCTAAATCGTATGCTTCTTGTAATTCATCTAATTGTTTTTGGAATGATTTACATTCTTTTTTCCAATATTTTATATCCTTGTCTTTTTCATTCATTTTGTTTATTCACCTTGAACTTTCTCATTATTCTTTCGTATCTATCCATAAGGATATTTGGATTTAATTTATTTTTCTTGCAATAACAATGCAAACTAAAGGGCAGGGCTTCTTCAAGAATTAATCTAATACTTCTACTTCCAAGTAGGTCTATATTTAATTCTTCTTTTATTAACTTCTTGCCTTCTTCTAATGTCAATCTTCTTCTTTTCTTCATTGTTTTTCTTTATTCAAATCTTTATTTATACATAATGGACAATCTACAAGTTTTGCCATTATTTCATTTGCGATTTTATCAATTTTCCAACTTGAACCACAATTCTCACAAATAATTATAGTTTCATTTTCATTTGTTGTTTTCATGTTGTTTGTTCTCCTTTCAAATGTTCAATCATCTTCTTTCTCATACAATCTTCACAATTAGGACAAAAACAATATACTTTTCCATTTCCAGCAGGAATTTGAAAAGCTGTCCAACTTATTTTATAAAAATCACTCAATTTTGTTTTTGTTTTAATATTACAACAATCACAAACTCTTTCTTGTATGTTCATTTTTCTTGTTCTCCTTTCTTTATTTTTCGAACAAATCTTACCCCAAGACCGGAACCCGAATTGCCAGAATTCCTGCCACAATCCAAGTAAGCATAACCCGAATCCGCATAGAATCGAGCAATATAACCGTTCTTTCTTGATAAGTTAAATGGTTGTTGTATAAAAAAGTCATCTTCTGAACTGCTTCCATCCATCTTTAATGTTTTTGCATATTCGCTATTTGCTAAAAAGATACATTGTTCTGCTGTCAATAATTCGCTTTCTCTTTCAGAAAGTTTTAAGTTTTTCCAAGACCTGTTTTTATCGTGGACTTCTATTTCAACAGAAATTCCAAGTTCTGGAATATCAAGCCATTTGCTTTTATCTATTCCAATAATTTTCACTACTTCATACTGAATTCCATCTTTTTCAATTATTTGTTTTTGTTTTTTCATTTTGTTTGTTCTCCTTTTAAATCTAAAATCGCTTTTATGTCTTGGATTTCTTGATTTATTTGATTATTTTGATGCATTGGACAAATTGTATTTAAACAATATTGTCCACATCTTATTCTCTGAAAATTAATACATTCTTCTGCTGTTCTTAATCTATCTAAAACATCAAGGCGACCTTGAAGTTGTGCTTTTAATATTCTCTGATTACTTATAAGTTCCTTTTCTTGTCTTTTTAATCTTGCAACAACAAAATTATGACCAAACTTTTCATTCTTTTTATTATCCAATGCTCCCGATTTTTCTCTAAAGAATGCATCTTTTTTTCTTTCAAACTCTTTCAATTCTCTTATTAAATCATCTGTGGATTTCATTTTGTTTGTTCTCCTTTTATCAAAACTACCCGACCATCCTCGTAAGAGCCAGCAAGACTGTCATCCCCAGTGAACAAACCCAAACCGCAGCCAAGGCCAACCCAAGACAAACCGAAACCATTTTTAATATTTAATTTGCTTCTGTTTCTTGTAAAATAAATTACTGGATATTTTTCTATTTTAAAACCTGAGTCATATAAGTCGATAAACTCTCTTTCTTCAGACATTCTAAAACCCTTAGGTATAATAAAATCCTTTACTGGTTTATCCCAAGGATAAATTCTAAATAGATTCTTTCCTTGTTTAATTTCTATAAAATCTTTACTTTCTTCTTGAGCTTTTAATAAATTAATTTGCTCTTGAAGTTTCTTGATTTGTTCTGTTTTTTGTTTTATTCTTTCTTGTGTTTTCATTTTATGTTTTACTATTAATTATATATAATAATATTAATAATATTATAGTATTTAAATGTTATTATTTTGTTGGCTTTATTTTTAATTAAATAAAAAATCATTATCTTCTTTGTTTTTATTTACTTTCTTTATTCTTAATTTCCTTATTATATATCTATAAATCACTAATCCTTTCTCGCGTATAATTAAAGTTAACAATATAATACAAATTGAAAAAATAAAAAATGGAATTAGATTTCCGTCTCCGATTTTTCACCTCGACAAATGTTTAATGTGGTGCTATGCATGTAAATAAATGGTTTTACATGTTTATTAACTTATTTATTTTACGCCAATGGTTACCATATGTTTATAAACATAATGCTAAAACAAAAACGATAAGTTTTATATAATACCCTATATATATTAGATACTATACGTCGGGTTTTACGCCAGGCGGCCTAAAATAATAAGATATATAAAGGCTTAGTTATTCAATATATTAAATTATTATTTAATATACCTCTTATATAAGAACGTTCAACAAAAACAAACAAGAAGTAAACAAAAACAATTAAAATAATATATTAAATAATTTTAATATACTCATGGGAAAAGGAAAGAAGATGGGAGATAGAACAGATTTGCTTACTAAAGATGAAATGCATAAACTATTTTTAGTTGTGAGCGACAATCTTTATTTTAATACCCTATACAATCTATTACTACATACGGGAAGAAGAATCGGTGAGATATATGGAACACAGCGTGGTAAGAATTACTTTGGGGGAATTAAAGTCAAAGACGTTGATTTAATTAATAAAACATTACGAACAATTATATTAAAGACAAAGAAAAGAAAACTTAGAGTGCTGTGTGGCTCTTGTAAATTAGAAACAACTTATAAGAACGATTTCTGTCCTAACTGTGGAGATAAGCTACCTCAGATAGACAAAGATAAATTAAAATATGATGAAGTAGAAGAAAAAATAATTACATTAAAAGATAATCTTATTATCTTGTTAGATAAATATATCAAACAAAACAAACTTAATCAATCACAATATTTATTTAGAGAATATAGTTTGGTTTATCTAAAAAAGAAAATCAAGCAGCACATCATACAAGCTAGTGTAAAAAAGAATTTTTCTTTACATGGGTTTAGACATTACTTTATAACACAATGCAAAATCGCTGGCATGAGTAATGAAGACATAGCTAAATGGACGGGACACAAAAACCTAGAAACATTAACTCATTATGATAGAAGGGTATCAAAAGATGTTGAAAACAAAATCTTAAATGTAGAACTATGATAAGCTCGGTTTCAATACCTTGGTTTGACCCAGTGCTATATTATATATATCAACATTGTGAAAAGTTAATAAAACATTATGACACGAATATTAATGTTTGCTATACTGGGTGTTGCTGTATTTGTAAAAAAGTAGGAATGACGCATATGCACCATATTATTCCACGTTGTTATTTAGGAGCGCATACAAGAAAAAATCTAATAGAACTTTGTCCAAGTTGCCATAGAAAAACTGAATCCGGAATTATTAAATTGGAAAATCCTGGTAAACTGTTTTATTGGGGTATAAGAAAGAAACATAAAATGGAATTAAAATTATTTAGAAACGCGGTTATACTAAAATATGGTTGTTGGGATATAGAGAAAGTAGCATTTCTTATGAAAAAACATCTTGGAATAGATTCTACAACAAAATATTTATTAAAGCAAAAAGATTTTAATAGATTAAATATATTAAAAGAAGAATGGAAAAAAGAAAACTTAATTAAATAAAACTATTTCCTCTTCATCAACTTCTTCAATTGCTTCTCTCCTTCTTTAATCATCTCATTGCAGAAGTTTCTTTGCTCTTTAAAAAAACAATTCATTGCTTGAATGGTCTCTATTTCTTCTATTATTTCTTTTTTCTTTTCCTGTTCCTTCTTCTTGTTTTTCATTTTAATTATTATAGTTATCACTAATATATGCCCGAAAAAATTCTGGCTTTCTTTTTTCGGGATTCAATTATAAGATGTCTCTCATCTTATATTAACGCGTTGATATATTTCTTGAATTCAGGGGTAATTAAGCCCTTACTAACAAGTGAGTATGATATTAATCTTAATAATTACTTGTTTATATATTTATTTATTTTATTAAATCTCACCAGGCAGTGGCTTCTTATCCAAACCATTTATCGGTAGTTAGCCTTGGATACTTGACATACATCAAGATTTTACAGGGGGGGTTGCTTGGCGAGTATGATTATTTTATCACCGGAATGGAAAACTAAAAGTTTTCGTTGCATTGATATTGGGGTTTGCCCCCTCACTATCGTACCTCATTTAGCGTCTCCTTCGTCCGAGTTTGTTACGTGTCCGTCAATCCTACTAACCTCGCGTTGGTGTTCGTCAGGTCACATAACTTCAATCGGATTTTCACTTCTTGAGCTTTTCCGGTGATTATGATTTTATTTCTTTTAATTTATTTAATATTTCTTCTTTATTCTTCTCGAAATACTCGCATGCCTTGCACCCCCACTCTCCGCCATTACATGGCTCTGGTGGAATATTGTTTTCCATATTATCATAAAATATATTAATCTCCTTTAATAAATTATCTACAAATGCTTTATCATATTCTATTAAATACTCAAAAGTTTTTGATGTGTTTTTATTAACAAAAAGTAAAATTCCTTTTTTATATCCTAAGATGTGAAGATACAATTGTATTTGACATCTGTAATTATTTGGTATTTCTCCTTTTTGATATTTATCAAAACTCCAAGCACTACATGATTTTATATCTAATACCATTAATTCTTTTCCATCTGAAATAATACAATCTACTCTTCCTTTTATTTTTTTCTCTGGCATAGAAATATCTTGTTCACTTGAAACTATTCTAATTCCACTTGCATATGATTTTTCTATAATCTCATTATAAATTAATGAATGGAATGCATCTCCAACACGAAAAATACGTTTTAATGAAGTAGAATATTCTTCTTTGTATAACTTTTTTAACTCTAAAAATAATTTCATCTTGCAATTCCCTAATTGAGAAATACTTAACAAACTCTCATCGTGTTCTTTTTTATTTTCATTATTTTCTAAATATTCAAATACCATATTTATTCTCCTTTAAAAACATTTAATTTATTTCTTAAGTCATCAATTTCCATTACTTTTATTTCATTTTCCCAAAATCTTAATATATGATATCCAACTTGACGTAACTCATTGTTTCGAATAATATCTATTTCGTTTCCAACAGGATATTTATGCCAGTAGTTACCATCACATTCAATTACAAGGTTTTTTGATGGAATGAATATATCACACTGATAAGCATGTTCAATGTCTTTAATATATTGATGCGTGAAGAAATCTATACCTAATGTTTTTAAGAAGTTTTGAATTTTTATTTCTATTGATGTATCTTGTTTGGGAAGAATTTGTAATGCTCGCCATGCAATTATTTTATTTATCATTTCTGGATTTTTCATTTGTTCTTTAGTAGCTAATCGTAATTTTTGTTTTGTTTCTTCTGTAACTATGTGCCCCATTAAAGATAAACTTAATTTTTTTATAGTTTCCTTGGATTTTTGTCGTTTCTTACCCTTCCAATATCTTGCGTTATTTAAACTCATTTTTTTCTTTGTTTTTTCTGAGAAAATTTTTCCTTTATTTGCTAAGCTTACTGCTTTTTTTTGTTTTTCTGAAGTGTGTTTCCCTTTCATTGGATGTATTCTATTTTTCCATATATGTTTTCCTAATGTCCCATAGTGAAAACCATTAAGACCTATTTTTCGTTTGGTCTCTTCTGATAATTTTTTGCCAATGTTTCCCAAACCAATATTTTTTTTATGTTCTTCAGTAAATGGTTGTTTTTTCTTTCCTTTAAGAGAGATACTTATTTTTCTTTTTGTTTCTTTTGAACAGACTTTTCCTTTATTTTTTAAACTAATTTTATTTTTAGTTTCAAGACTATGATATTTATTTTTCATCCCATAATTTAGATTTGTCTTTGCATTTTCACACATTTTTTTTCTTGTTTCTTCAGATAATTTTTTACCTTTCATCCAAGTATTTTTACCAGTCATACCAATACTTATCCTATTTTTTGTTTCTTTAGAATGATGTTTTCCTTTCATTGGAGAAATTCTTCCTTTCAAATGTAGACTTATCTTTCTTTTAGTTTCTTCTGTTTGTTTATGTCCACCCATTTTATAAAACTCCTTGCTTTTCTTTGAAAGCACATTTAAAAATATGTAATCCTAATTCTGGTTCAACACAATTTCTAATCGTTTTCATTTTATCAATTCCATTATAATTTGTTAAATCAAAACCCTTTAATTTATATAAATCTTTTAAATTTTCATATTTTCCCATACCTCTACCTTTATTTTCTATTCTTGAAATTTGATTTAAAATAAAATTTGCCCAATAATAATGTTTTCCCACAATTTGCGGTTTAATTAGTGGGTCATAATAACTAATAACATTTTCCACAACCCATTTTCCTATAAAATAATTTTGTAAAAAAATGATTTCTTCATATAAAATCATGCTTGGATAGATGGGTTTATTCTGTATTTGATTTGCAAAACGAACACGGCTGTGACTTGGACATGGTGGACTGCTCCATATAAAATCAAACTCGTTATAATGCTCTAATAAATATTGATGAGCATCTGCAATAATTACTTTATCATTTGGAAAGAAATCTTGATATATTTTTGCAATTTTTGGGTCTATTTCGACTGCTGTGACTTCTATATTCTCTGGTAACAATTTCCGATTCCCCCCAATTCCACAATACAAATTCAACATCTTAATTTTATTGGTTTCAATCATTCTTCCCCCCTTTCAAAAATCCTTTTAGAAGAATCATCATTTGGAAGTAAGATACTTTCATCAATCTCTTCTTGTGTTATTAAGGGAACTTTCTTTTCTTCTCCTATTTTCTCTACCTTTATTCCATCTTCATTAAATAATCCTTTTTCTATTTCCTCTTCCTTCTGTTCCTCTATTAATTCCTTTAAATCTTTATAAAATGATGTACTAAATTGTGTTTTATTTAAAATATTCAATCCCCTTTCAATATCTTTATCTTCAACTTTTTCAGATAATCTCATTTTTGCACTTGCCTTTAAAAGTCTAATGAGTGTTTCCATAAATCTTGGATTTATTAAGAAATTTTTATCTCTCATAAATCTTAAATGACTATAAAGTTTTTTTAATTTTTTCCCCATAGATTCTGTTATTTCGGGGTCTTTATGATATCTAATATATACAAAAAATTTCCTTAAAAATTCTTTATCATATTTTGGTTTTAATTTTTTTCTTTCTCTTTCTAACATTTTTGATGCAATATTTAAATCTCTTTCTCTATCAGGATTATCCCTTATTACAAAAATTTCATCAAATCTGTTTAAAATCGGTGACGGGATATTAAATTGAGATAATGGAGTATCGTTATTATGAAAAATTCCTTCCTTTGGATTTGCGGCAGCAAGTATTCCCGCGGTAACTTTTAATTTAACATGCAGATTTGCTTTATTTACTGTGACTGTTTGTTCGCTCATGCCTTCCTGAAGTTTTGGTTTGTCTTCATCATTTAAATTATTTAATTCATCTAAAATTAATAATTCTTTTGCCAATACCAATGCCCCTGGTTCAACCCTATAACCTCCAAGACTTTCATCTTCTTTTACAACCGATGCAGTTATACCAACCGCACTACTTCCCCCACCTACAGCCCTCCTACTACCTGGTGTGATGTCTTGAGCAAAGTCCATGAGAACACTTTTTGCAGTTCCGGGGTCTCCAATTAAAAGTATGTTTGGTTTATTTCTTGGTTTTATCTGAATTTCATTTTTTCTATTACAAAGACCTAACATAATTGCACTTTTTATTTCTTCATATCCAAAAACACCTGGTGCAAAACTATCTTGTAATACGTCAAACCCCTTTTCATCTATTTTATAAGATAATTCTTTTATTTCAATAATATCTTCTTCTGAAAAAGAATCAATATTTACCTCTGGTTCAAATAATTCACCATTTAAAACTTCGAACAAATAACCTAAAACAGGTGTTTTATGCCCCCTATTATATACTGGAACTGTTCTTAAAATTCCATTAATTCTTACTTCATTTCCAGGAGTAAATATTTGAATATTTTGGCTATTTGAGAGTTCACCTAATAAAATTGCCCTCGCTCTTTGAAGATTTGGATTATTTGTCTTTTCTTGTAAATCTTCTAACATTATATTAGATGAATTTATAATATCATTATCTATCTCTGCAAAATTCTTAAAATTACAATTTGGGCATTCAAATGGTTTTCTTATTGTTTGAACCCCATATCCTTGTGTTAATTTAATTTTTATACCACAATGTGTACATTCAAAGGTAGTATCTAAAATTAATGGTCTTACTGTACCCAAACTAACAACCCTACATTCAAGGCATAATAATTTACCAATATGTTCTTGTCTTATTTCTTCTATTGAAATTTTTTGGCTATTTGGAATATTTGTTATACTTATCTTAAATCTCATACCTAAGTTTTCCTCTAAAATTGTATTAAAATATTCAAAAATATCTTGGGGATTATCTAATAATCTATCTGCAAGTTCAATATTTTCCATTAAAATATCACTAAAACTTATAGTTATGCTTTCCTTTTCTCTCTTCTTTGGTACTTTTTGAATAACTTCTTTACAAATATTATAAAAATCAATTTCCTTTTCTTCCTTCTCTTTCTTCTTTTGAAATTCTTGTTTTTTTCTAATTTTTTCCTTCTCCTCTTCCTGTTCCTTTATCTTTAATTTTTCTATAGCATTTTTTAAGAAATCTAATGAAAGTTCAGATAAAATATAAATTTTGCTATTTCCTTTCATGCCAACATGTGAAAAATTTTGCTGTTTTCTATTAAAGATTAAACGAACCTTTGATGCCTTTTCACCCAATTTTGCTGAAATTTCTTCTACAGTCATTGGAATCGGTTTTTTTATCATAAACCTAAAAATGTCTTCAAAAGTGCTTATTTCAAATAATTTGTCCAAAAAGGGTTCGTACACGGTACTGATATATGTGATATATTTGATTACTTTGATATACGATTTCTTAATAAACATCTCACTTATATCATTTATATCATTTATATCAATTATATCAAATATATCATCAATATCTTTATACATAACATACTCTTGATTTATAGTTATTTTTACTTCATTTTCTTCATTAAACGAACTTTTAGGAGAAGAAGGAGGAAAATTTGGTAAAAAACTATCTTTTTCACTAATTTCATTAAAATCATCATTTTTATTATTAGAAAGTTCGTTTAATCTTTCTTTCAAAGGTTCGTTTAATTTTGAATTATCCATTTTATTTATTTTGTACAAATTTTATCAATTGCCCCACTTTCCTTCCTTTTCCTGTTTTCTCTCTCTTTTTGTGTTTCCCAAAAACACCTATCTGTAAATCTAGAAATAATATCTGATTCATTTCTTACAACAAAAAGTTCATTTTGATTTAATTGTTTTTTAATAAATTTAGCATAAGTATAATTTTCACTCCCCCTATAAGGTAAGAAATGTATTGCAAAGAGACCATTATTATAAGCATAAAATCTCCCATAACTATTAAAATAATACTTCAAAACTTCCTTTTCTCTTAATAATTCTGCCCCAAATGTATTTCTTCTTAATTTTAAATAATTTTTTGCACCAAATATCCATACAACATGCCTACCCATTTCATTATAATAATAGCTTCTTCTAGTTAATTCCATAAAACTGATTGGTGAACATTGTATTTCAAAGGCAACCATACTTTGTTTTGAATAAAGGTCTGCTCTTTGGTTTTTTATTTCACCCCTAATATTTGCTGGTCCAATTAACCAAACTTCAAAATCTATATCTGGGTAAATTGGCTTTAATAATTCTAAGCATTTAATTTTCATTTCATCATGTTCTTGGGTATCTCTTTCTTCATTAGTATAACAATAAGCGTTTGGGTAGTGGGCAAAATGAGTAATTCTATTATTGTGAATTTTTAATAGAACTTTTTTCCCACAATCTGGACTTGGGCAAAAGTAATTTTCACCTTTTTTTGCATCTATATATGAACATACTATTTTCCCTCCACTATCTTTAGCTTTTAACATTTTCCACCTCTTTATTAAATTTAAGTTTTAATCCACTCATAAATCTATCTTTATTAATTTTTGAAAGATTAAAATAACATTCCAGACAAATTGTCTTTCCAGGAATCCTTATAGGGTTATCATTATAAATATAATTCTCTGACATTTTTCTTTTACATAAACTACAAATTTGTTCAGATAATTGATTATAGCACCCCTCGCATAAATTTACATTTTTTACTTGTTTATTACATTTACAAAAATGGCATTTCATTTTTCACCCCTAGTAGATTTATCAATAAATCTAATTTTATCTTTTGATAAAGGTATCTCCTTTATTTTTTCATCATTAAATAGGACACTATCCTTTTCATTTTTTATAATAAATCCATTATAATAAAAAAATTCATTGTTTACAAGAACTCTAATGAATGTATAGGTATTATACCTTAGAAATAAATTTATTCTTTCCTCAATCTCTTTTTTAGTCATGTCTTCTCTTATCATAAAATATATTATTTTATTTAGTTTATAAATCCTATTATTTTAGTTATCCTTTTTTCTGTTATTACTATAAAATTAAACACGTAGAAAGCCTTGCACGAAAAATATAGAAAGGTTTAAATAATAGTATTATTAATAGTATGTATAATAAATAGTCAATAATAAATAAATATATAAAAAAAGAAGATAATAAAAAAGGAGGAGAAGGAATGAAATACATAACAAATCAAGAGTGTGTATATTTGACAAGAAATGGTACAAAAAAATGTGAACATAAGGGAAACTTTGAAAGAGTCCTATCTTTTAAAGAAAAAAAAGTAGATAAAAAACATTCAACGTTGTGTGGATTCGCAGTGTGTTGTGCGAAGGGTTGTCCATTATATACTAAAGAACAATATAAAAAATTGTTTAAAATAAAAAAATAAATAAAAAAGGAGGAAAAAAAGATGGTGCAGTGTATCGAGTGTGGTAAAAAGATAAATATAAATAAGTATAAATCTCAAAAGTTTTGTTCTTCTTTTTGTTGCATGCAAAATTATCAAAAAAGAAAAAGAAAAATTCATGAGTGTCTTGCGTGTGGGAAAGAATGTTATAGCCAACATAGAATTTGTTTAGTTTGTTCGAAATTAAACCGTTTAGAATTACGTCGTCGATTGAAAATGCAAAATAATAACATTTAAATACTATAATAATATTAATATTATTATATAAATATATTAAATTATAAAAACAAAAACAAAATGACAACAAATATTGGGCATGTAACAGCAACATTCGATAAGAATGGTGAAAGAGGATATAGAATTAAAAATCAATATTTTGATGATTGGTTTTTATTAGATGAAAAAAGCAAACCAAATTATAATCCACTTCTAAAAAATCGTGAAGTAGAATTCGATTTTGTTGTTCTCAAAGACAAAAAAGGAAAAGAAAAAAATATTCTTACTTTTATTCAAGAAGAAGGAGAAGTAAAAGTAGAAAAAATAGGAGGAGGAAAACCTTCTTTTTCAAACGAACACCAACAACCAATCTCGCAAAGACCAATTTTACCAGGAGAAGACCATCAAGAAAATTATGCTAGTAAAGAATCTAGGGAGATGGCTCGGGATTTTGCAATGATTAGACAACAATCTATTCAATTAACTCTCGAACTAGCAAAAATAAATGGAACAAAATATGATAACTTCGAAGATTTGAAAGAGGATAGTAAGAAGTTTGAAGAATATATTAGACGAGGAGAATAAATATGAGAAAAATTAATATTATGCTTTTCGATAAAGCACAAAAGATAGTAGAAGATTATCAAATTAAAAACGATATTGGTAATCTTGATGAAACCTTAAATCAAATGATAGAAGAATTTGATAAATTAAAAGAAAAGAAGAAGGAAAAGAAGGAGAAGAAAGAGGAGGTTGCTTTATGAGCCACTTAGGTTTTATTAATGACGATGAAAAGAGAAGAAGGCGAGAGGAAGAAATAAAAGAATCTCTTAGAAGAAAAAATAATACTAAAAAAGAAAAATTACGTACACATAATTATTACGATTCTTCATTTAACGAAGATGAAGATGATGAAATAGAAGAAATAAAAAAAGTAGAAAAATATATTAAAGAGGACAAACCAATTGCCATTGAACATCATAATACCTCTTTTACCCCAAAATTAAACGATGAATCGTCTGTTTATAAGATGATGAGTGTAGTTCTTGGGGTCTTATTAATATTATCTACAATGATGTTAGTTTTTGGTTCGACTTTTGGATTCTACAAACAACCCCAATTAAATCTAACAAATACATGTGAACCATCATTTTTAGAAGGCAACACAAGTATTCATTGTAGCGATGTGAGTGCACCTTGTACTTGTCCAGCAATTAATTTATCGACAACATGTGGGAGTATTTACAATCTGAGCAATTACACCTATTATTACAACTATACTAATCATACATAAAATGAGCGATATAATAATTACAAACAAAGATTTAGCAATTACATCTTTTTTTACAGAACTTGTTTGTTTTGTTTTATATATAATTTCGATGTCAATTCATATTAAAGAAATGAAATTAGTCAGTTTGATTGGTGTCTTTTTGTTTTTTATATTGATGATGATATTTCAATGGAGGTCGCAAAATGAGTGAATGTACCAATAAATTATGTGGCGGTCGGGGTTGGTATTTGAAAACAGAAGGAATATCTACAACAGTTGTAGAATGTCTTGATTGCAAATATCGCAAAGATATAGAAAAACACCCATCTCTGAACTCACCCTTCCAAGAAATATATGACAAAGCGAAAAGAATAGAAGAAGGAAAAGGAGTAGAAAAAATTAACAAAGAAGAAGAATTATCATTAATTAAAATAGAAAAAATTAAAAAATTAAGTAAAAAAAATAAAGAAGAGTGGTTAGAATTTAACAGACTTCAAAATAAATTTAAATATTTAGAATGTAAATAAAATGAATAAATTCAGCGAATTGATATATTTATTGCACGGGTATAACCAAGATATTACGATAAAGGAATTAATTAAATTTATTAGTCCTTTCGCAGAATTAGAAAAATCTAATGAAGAATTAGCACAAGCATATGAAGTGCGCAACGATGACGCTATTGATTACGCGCGAAATCTTCAAAGATTAGAAGAACTAAAAGGAAAAGTAGGAGAAGGAGAAGAAGGAGAAGAAGGAGAAGAAGGAGAAGAAGGAGAAGAAGTTGATGAAGAAAAAGTAGAAGAAATTAAAAAACCATATAGATTAACTCACGAAGAAAGAATTAATTTGCTTGGTGTAGATAAGGAGTTAGATAAAAAAATCACAGAGGCAAGAAGTAAAGCAATAACTTTCGCAGAATTAGATAGAAAAAAGATTAATAAATTGACAGATGATTATTATGAAGAACATCGGTGTGAAGAAACTGATGAAGATTCATTAGAAGATGATGGGTATGATAGAGATACTCCAGAAGAAG
>Ga0208958_1002053_pt1 | contig 18167 bp, 14 predicted proteins | sample RifOxyB1_FD_184032 | JGI IMG/M metagenome (GOLD analysis project Ga0208958, IMG submission 184032) | Soil microbial communities from Rifle, Colorado - Rifle Oxygen_injection B1 (SPAdes) | ecosystem: Environmental > Terrestrial > Deep subsurface > Rock core/Sediment | place: Rifle, Colorado... | reverse complement strand
GAGCCACTACCTCCAGTGGATGTCTACTTAAGTCCACATGCATCTATACCCTACTTAATTCAGTCTCCAGAAATGAAAATTCAAATCAAAACTCTTAATAATCTTGAGCAAGAATGATTAAATTCTTTAACTGCCTCACATCAATGGGGATGAAGTATCAACTCACCCTTTAATATCAATTAAATGCATAATGATTTTAATAGCAATTTGTTCCTTAGGGTAAAAAACATTAAGCATATTAACCTGTTGTATAAAAGCCATCCCCATCAGTATAGGTCAGTTAAAGCTTCTTTTCAGTTTTCAGGTTTAATAAATTGCTTAACATTAGCACAAGCGTCGGAAAGGTTCGTGCGATTGATGACATAAGGTTTCATTAGATTTGTGAATTTATCAAAGGTGGCCTTTTTCCAAGTTTTAATTCGGGCATCCACTATAATAACTCCACCAAAGTCTTGATCAGTACGTAGTAGTCTACCCAATTTTTGGTGTAGCGATCTTGACCTATGAGAGAGATAATAATCTGTAAACTCGTTTCCTATAGATTTTTCAAAAAAATCCCTTCTTTTATCAATCACTAATTCTTGTCTTAAATCAGGAATTTTATCGACAAAAATAAATTGCAAAGTATCTCCGGGAATATCTATGCCTTCACCAAAAGATTCCATACCAAGCAAAATTCCCATCTGACTTTTTTTAAATTCTTCCACCACAAAATTTCCCATATCCTGGATAAAAAGTGGAATTTCACCTTCAAATTCACTTAACAAAATTTCTCTGGCCACTTCAAATCTCGTACGGGCGGAAAACAGCAGCAAGCTTCTGCCATTAATATCCCTGATTAATTTTATGATTGGCGCCAGTACTACTTTAACAAAATCTTTTTGATAGAAATTAGGGACATCATCACACACAAAAACTTTGGTTTTGTTTTGATAATCGTAAACTGCAGGAAGATAGAAACCAGTTTTAAAGCGCTTTTCTGGTTTTAAATAAAGATAGCCAGTGGCCCATTCAATTCCCTTACTACCACTATCCCCACTAGCATTTCCGAGAGTTGCCGACGTCATGACCACACTGGAAGAAGTTTCCAGTAGTTGTTCATGAACAATTTTTCCAATATTAATCGGCACTGCCAAAAACTCATAACCGTATTCCTCATGGAAACGAATGGATTTGGAAAATTCTTCATTATCACTTAAAAGTTGGGCAAAACTAACCACATGGTCTTCAATCGGTCCTACAAATTTTTCAAAACGGGTAAAGGCCAAAATTTCTTTTTCATCATCTAACTGATCTATGGTCCATTTGCTGATGTAGGGTGTGAGTGTTTTATAAACATCTTTAAAACTTAAAAACAGCGCTTCCACATGGTTTCTAATCCCAACAGATACTCCATCTTGATCTTTTGGCGTAATCATCTGAGTTTCATTCCAATATAAATCTGTATAACGAGACCTGGATTTAAATAATTTTTCAATTAATTCTTCCAGGTCGCTTAAATGATCATTGAGTATACTTGCCTGCTCTTGAATTTTGGCCTTTATCTCATTAATGATGGCGGTCGATTCTCCAACCTGCTCTTCTTTCCTGGCCAGCAAATAAAAAAGCGCTCCCACCCCTTGCAAGTTTTCAAAAGAAGATTTGATTTGGAGAAGAGAGTCTTTGGTGATTTCGAGAGTGTAAGCCTTAGTGGCTTCATTTTCAATTTTATGGGCCTCATCAACAATAATATTACCAGGACGATTAAAGCCTTTGGGCCAGGTAAACATCAGCGCATGATTACCAATAATAATAGAAGCCTCTTTAGCTGCTTTCAGCCCTTTTATATAGGAACAATCTGTTGCAAATGGACATTTCCATCCCCCACAAGAACGGAAATCAACCAGTATTTCTCGCTCTAGCTTGGCAGCTTTTTTCATGGATCTTTTTAAAACATAAGGAAAATTGTCTTTAGTGAAAATGTTATCGCTGGAAGTTACCGAATTATGATAAAAAATTAAATCAAAGTACATTTTAAGAAAATTTTCCTCAAAATCATTGCTCATACTGAAAAGATCTTGTTCGCTCAAGGTCTGCCTGAAAATTAGCTCACAATAATGATTGCCTGATCCCACCAATTGTTTGATTCTGACATCATTTTTAAATGGGCCCAAAATTTTTTTAATCAAGGGAACATCTTTTTTCATGATCTGATGCTGCAGAGTTTTAGTACCGGTAGAAATTAAAATCTGACTATCAGTATTTTGGATGGAATAAAGTAAACTTGGCAGTAAATAGCCAAAGGTTTTACCCGTACCTGTGGGAGCTTGCACCAAACAATGAATTTTGTTTTTAAAGGATTGCCCAACTTTATGAGCTAACTCCATCTGGGTTTGTCTAAATTGGTAAGCAGGTATGATTTTTCGAATTTCCTCTTCGTTTTGTAATATCTCTTTAATATTTTCGCCGCTAAATTCTTTTTTAAATGGAGTATTTGACAAAGAGTTAGCTTCATCTTGTTTGACGAGTCGATTAATTTCCGCCAGTTTTTCTTTTAAATCAAAATCAATCTGTCGAGCAATTTCATCTAGCTGTTCGTTCGATAAACTAAAAAAGTGATAATACCAATAATCAGTCAATTGATATTCCAAAAATAAATCGGAAATTCTTTGCCAAAGCCCCTTATCTTTTCTCACTTGTGCGGTAGCAATCAACAAAACTTTTAAAAGGTCCACGGAATCTTCATAACCTCTATGAACCTCTGCCTTTCGTAGTCCCAATTCAGTAATAAAGCTCTCTAGGTTGAAAACACTTCTACCGGGCATCAGTAAGGCCAGATAAAAAATACTATCCTCGTAGGATTCTCTTTTATAATCCCCAGGAATTTTATCAAAATATTCCTTTAAAAAACTTTTTTCAAAGTCTGAGTTATGCGCCAATAAAGCACATCCCATCAAATCAAGTACATCTTTTGAAACACTCTCCCAAGGAGGGGCAGCACTCACCATTTTGGTAGTAATACCGGTAAGCTTTTGAATAAAATGGCTGAGTTTATATTCATAGCGAACGAGTGAAGAAAACTCTCGCACCAGTTTGGTGCCTTCAAATTCTAAAAAGCCTACATCAATAATTGAATCTTTAGAGGGATCAATTCCGGAGGTTTCGATATCTATTAAGGCCCAGCGACCTAGTTTCGAATCACTCATCCCATTTTATTTAAAAGTTCTTCATCAAACTCAACGTTGTGATAAACTTTTTGAACATCATCATCATCTTCCAAAACCTCTAGCAGTTTCATAAACTTCATAAAGGCCTCTTCGTCTAATTTTTTGGTTTCCGTGCAAATTCGCTGAAGACCAGATTCCTGGGGAGTAATATTGAGATCTTGCAGTTTCTTTTGCACACTACCAAAATCATCCATAGCGGTGGTTACCGTAAAAATACCATCCTCATTTTGCACATCTTCTGCCCCAGCATCAATCATTTCCAAGGTAAATTGATCTTCATCTATCTCAAGATTCTCGATAGTGAAAATACCCTTGCGAAGAAATAAAAACTGCAGACAACCATCTTTACCCATATTGCCGCCATATTTATTAAAATAACTGCGGATGTTGCCAATGGTGCGCACTTTATTATCAGTGGCACAATCTATAAAAAAAGCTACTCCATTAGGGCCAAATGCTTCGTATGCAATTTCTTGATAATCATCTCCCCCTACTCCAGCAGCTTTTTTAATCGCCCGCTCGACGGTGTCTTTAGGCATATTTTGAGCACGAGCGTTTTGCACGGCTGCACGCAAACGTGGATTAGCATCAGGATCAGGGCCCCCACCAGTTTTTACCGCTACACTTAGCTCTTTAATCAGTTTACTAAAGATCTTTCCTCTTCTCGCATCAGCTGCACCTTTTTTGTGCATAATATTTTTCCACTTACTATGCCCTGACATTTTGAAACTCCTTAAAAATATTTAGTTTGATTTTATATCCCAAAAAATCTGGGTTGACTATTTAAACGACTGGTAACGCTGTACACAAGGCTTGATTTTTCGATATTTTTTTACCGCCAGTATCGAAAGCCCCATCATCAAAAGAACTAGCACAAAATAATTCATCAAATAATAAGCACCATAGCTTAACACTCTAACCAGGAAGCGGGCATCTTCATTTTGATAGATCATTTTGGCATATTTAGGTGAGTACATATAATAGAGTCCCACTAATTTTTTACCAAAGATATTGGTGAGCAAAAACTCATCCCGAATATTTCTAAAATAATCGATCACAAAATGCTCTTCTCCAAATCCGGCAGTCAGGATAAAGCAAGCCTGCTTTTCCAGCAAGACTTCAAGTTTTTCGGGTGATTCATACATAGAATTAGAAAGCTGACTAACAAATTGATACTTATTCATCATGGCCAGAGAAAAATTATAATTGTTAGGGCTAGCTTCTGAACGGTTCTCAAGTCCAGTTATATCCAGATATCCCTCTTTGACCGCATCCACTTGCTCCCTGATATAAGCGTCAGGTACCGCCAGAACCGCAGCTTGAAAAGTCGAACCACCATGATCAGTTAAGTCTCCTGGAAATAACACTGCAATCGTTTTATAGGCCAAGTCAGTGCTCATCTCTGTAATCGTATTACCATCTTCAAAAATGGCCTTCAGTCTTCCGTCGCCTTTGGTAAGGTCCGCTAACGTTATCTGATTAACCGGAACTCTAGAGCTAAAGAGAAAATCATAATAAGCCGCTTTTGTTCCGTAGGTACTAGGAAGAGCAGGAGCTCCATCTGCGAGAATCTCTGAGCTTAAAAAAAAGAATATACTAACGGTGAAATCAATCCTCGCCGCTGGATCCAAAATATTGGCCATTTCCAATAAATCTTCAAAATCAACATCAAAAGTATAAGATACGGTGGCATTGTTAGTGATAAGCGTGTCAGGGTGATGAAGCCCTAAAACTTTCCAATTGGTTTCATTGTCTCGCTTTACGGATGCATACAAATAATACTCGACGGAATCCGATTTATAAGCTTCTAAGTTTACTTTAATAATACCATCAGCTGGGTTAGTAAAATCTGGAATCACGAGATGGTTGGGAGCTGTAAACCGCACATAGTTTTCTTCCCCAGTTCCTTTTTGAGCAGCAATGTATACTTTTTGTGGATAAGTGGAGCTGGTTGGTTTTTGGGAAGAGGTTCTTTCAGTGATCATCAAATTATAAATTCCAGTCTCTCCTACCCAAATGGTGGGATCTACATCATCCGTGCCGTTTGGAGTGATCACTTCCCCAAACAGCACTTGGAGGAAAAATATCTGGCCTATGAAGAAAATAATATATTTGTACATTTTGCTTCCTTTTCTTTTGATTATCTCAATACCTAAGATGATTCGTCAATTATCAAAAGACGCTAAAGTAATGCTTCCAATTGGCACAATTTGATAAGTTGCTTTAATCCCAAAAGCTTATAGAATTATTCTTGCGATTATATGTAGTTCATCATTTTTAAAAGGAGAAAATATGTTTAAATTTACTTTTGTATTTCTCGTAATTATTTTAAGTTTTAATCTTTTGGCTGAATGCAATTTTGAGAAAAATGAATGCCCAGTCAAAGAAGAGTTTAACAAATTTATTCTTAAGGAATTTAAAGGAAGATTAGCCGCCCCTATGAAAGATCCCATGGATGGACTTAAATACCTAGAAATCGAAGAGGCGGTCAAATATATTGGTAATGATGCCTATGTTTTTATTGATAATAGGCCAGCAGATTATGTTAAAGATTGTAGCATCAAAGGATCTGTTAATTATTTATTCGGAGTTCCCTCAACTCCTGATAATACCCTAACTAAAGAAATCACCAAGGGATTTATTGATAAAGGCAAAACTCTTATTTTCTACTGTAATAGTCCCAAATGCTATCGTTCTTTAAATGCAGCAATTCAAGTTTATGCCTGGGGTATTCCAAAAGAGAAAATATTATGGTTTGGAAAAGGTATCGCAGGGATAGTTCAAAATACTGAGTTTGCCAAATATTTAAATGGTGACCGTTGCAGCGAATATAAAAAGTAGAATCACAGATATCAGTGGGAAAGAGGTTGTATCGTTTACTTCTTTCCCCTTATCAGCTTCCAATAAGTCGATAATTTTTCAGGCGGTAGTGCATCCGAAATATTCGACGCACCATCGGGATTTAACCCACATGCGAGTCCTCGCAAGGCAATTTCCTTCAAAGTTTTAATATCCGGTTTTTGGACAAAATCAAAAACTCCATAGCGAGATACTTCAAACATCAAATCTTGGGTCCCATGACTAGTGTAAAAAATAATTGGACATAGATTCCCTTCTTCTCTGATTTGGCGAATGACCTCTACGCCATTCATTCCTGGCATAATCATGTCACAAATAGCACAGTCAATTTTTTCGGTATGAAATATTTCCAGTGCCTCAGGTCCGTCTTTGGCAGAAAAAATCTTTTCTACATAGTTAGTTAATTCCTTGACCACTAAATAAATAATCGCCGGATCGTCATCAATTATGAGCAAGCTACCTTTTTTCATGATCGTTCCTTAATTTAGTAGAGGAAACATGTCGATATTCATGATCTGATAAAATGATTATTTCTATTTTATGATTCATTGTCAGTATTTCACTTTTAACCAGATCACATTCATTATTATTTAAATTGCGAGGTACCACAAACAAAAAATCCATCATTGAAATTAATGTAGAAGCATTCTCCCAATTTTTTAAACAAGCAAATTGGTCATCCCCCATCAAGAGACCTTTTTTTCGAACAGAGATTTTTCCAAACCAATTGGCCGTGGGATTGGGAGTTTCTTTGCCATAAAACCCTGGATAAATGACTACTGGAAATTGTTTAAGCCGATCCTTAAAAACTGTTAAAGATTGATAGTAACAAAAATGCTCCTTATTGATCATACCTTTTTTCCATGGGCTAGTATCTGGAACAATGATCAGCAATTTGTCTGGATGATCTTTTAAAAACAACTTAACACATTCGGTGTGGCCCTCATGCCAGGGATTAAAACTCCCTCCAAAAAAAACTACTTCTTCATTTTTATACTGAGAATCAGTTAAGGGAAAAAGTATTCCCAAGGCCTCGCAAAGGATAGCTCCGTGATCAAAGGCAAGCTTTTCAATTTTATCTAAATCGACCCATCCAGCAGCAGCTGCATCGTCTTTGGCCTTGATTTTTGGCAAACTATTAGTAACCGGATCAATAACAAATAGAAACGGATAGGTATGAGTATCACCTCGGGGATCACGTCCACTTTTTTGCCTGATACTAAGTGAGATTGCTTGCTCTTTTTTTAAAGTGAGATCGGTTTCTTCATAGAGTTCCCGAAGGCAAGCATCTAGCGGAAGTTCATTGGCCTCTATAAATCCCCCCGGAAAAGCCAACTCTCCTTGAAATGGTGGATTTTTTCTCTTAACCAGTAAAACCTGATACTTATTTTTTGATCTATGGAAAACAATTGCATCAGCCGTTTTACGCATGGTTATAGTGTCTATATTTCTCAATCAACTTATTGGTAGATGAATCATGTTGAAACCTGGTTTTCTCTTTACTCTTTAATTCTCCCAAAACTTTTTTGGCCAACACTTTACCCAATTCCACTCCCCATTGGTCAAATGAATTTATATCCCAAATAATTCCTTGAACAAAAATTTTATGTTCATACATAGCTATTAATTTGCCAAGGTTTCGAGGACTAAGCTGATCTGCCATAATTGTAGAAGAAGGTCGGTTGCCACTAAATGTTTTAAACGGGATCAATTCTGGGGCCACTCGTTCTTGTTGAAGCTCTTCTTGGTTTTTACCAAAGGCCAAAGCTTCAGACTGCGCAATTAAATTGGCCATCAGTTTAGGATGATGATCACCAATATTATTTAAAGGTTTAAAAAAACCGATAAAATCACAAGGAATAAGTTTTGTTCCTTGATGAATCAATTGATAAAAAGCATGTTGTCCATTAGTCCCCGGCTCTCCCCAAATAATGGGGCCAGTTTGATAATCTACAACCTTGCCATCTCTGGTTACTGCCTTGCCGTTGGATTCCATATCCCCTTGTTGAAAGTAAGCTGGAAATCTATGCAAATATTGGTCGTAAGGTAAAATCGCCTGGGTTTCAGATTGGTAAAAATTATTATACCAAATGCCTATAAGCCCCATTATGACCGGGATATTTTTTTCCAAGGGAACATTTTTAAAATGGTTGTCCATTTCATGAAACCCCTCTAAAAGCTCGATAAAGTTTTTAGAACCAATTTTAATCATGACTGAAAGGCCAATGGCAGAAGTCACAGAGTAACGTCCCCCTACCCAGTCCCAAAATTCAAACATATTTTGAGGATCTATTCCAAACTCCTCCACTTTCGCTTGATTAGTGGATAAAGCAACAAAATGCTTGGAAATCGCTTTTTCGTCTCGCAGGGTACTTAGCAACCATTTTCTTGCGGTCATGGCATTGGTCATGGTTTCTTCAGTCGTAAAAGTCTTGCTGGCAATAATAAAAAGCGTTTCTTCTGGATTAATTTTTTTCAGTGTTTCAGCAATATGCGTACCATCTACGTTGGAAATAAAATAATTTTCAATGTCATTTTTACCATAAAACTTTAAGGACTCTGTAACCATGAGCGGCCCTAAATCTGATCCCCCGATTCCAATATTTACGATATTTTTTAATTTTTTTCCGGTATATCCTACCAAACGTCCTTCACGAACATCGCTAGAAAATTGCACCATTTGCTCAAGGACTCTATTCACATCATCCATGATGTTTTTTCCATCCAACATAATCTTAGTATTACTCCTGTTTCGCAATGCAATATGAAGTACTGACCGGTTTTCTGTATTGTTAATTCTTTCTCCCCCAAACATCTTATTTATTTCTTCAGGTAAATGGCGGGCCTTGGCCAAAGAAATCAAATAATTAAGCGTTTCTTGAGTAATCAGGTGTTTGGAATAATCAAAATAAATACCACAAGCATCGATGCTAAAACCCTCAACTCTGTCCTTATTTTCACTAAAAAGCTCTCTTAGATTGATATTTTTTATTTTCTGATGATGATCTTCTAAGACTTTCCACTCTTTTAAATTTTTGACGGTCATCGCATACTCCAAGAAAATTTTATTAAAAACTTACTCTTATAATATAACAAGTAGTGAGCGTATCGGGCCATTTATTTTTACAATTAATAAGTTCTATTAAATGTCTTGATCAAGCGAATAAGTGCTTTTATTATGTTCAGTATCTGACTTATTTTATGCGGAGTATTTATGAATCATTTACAAAAATCACTTGATGATTTTCTAAGCGTCTACCCAAAACAAAAAAGTAATTTATCCAAAAGTGAATTGATTAAAGAAGCTGTTTTAAACAAAGAAGCTTTCATCACTAAAACAGGCAATCTGGCAACCTGGACTCACCCTGATTCTACCGGCAGAAGTCCTGAAGACACTGTAACCGTCAAAAGACAATCAGCTACAGACTGCATTGACTGGTCCAGTAAAAACAATATCGCTATTACTGAAGAAACTTTTGATATGATTTTTGAAGATGCCTTAGGGTTTTTAAAACAAAAAGAAAAACTTTATATTCAAGATAAGGCAATCGGTGCTGATCACCGTTTTGCCCTCCCTCTTAAAATCATCACCGACCGGGCCTTAGGAGGAGTTTTTTCTGAAAATATGTTCAGAGAAATCCCGGATAAAATCAAGGAAAGTTGTTTTTTTAATAAAACTTTTACCTTAATAACTCTACCTTTTGATAAATTATCACCAGAACGATATCAAAACCGTCTAAGAAAACTTCCCAGTGGTCAAACCTCCAGCATGGTTATTGCGATGGACTTAGATCGCAAGATAGCAGTCATAATCGGTTCCAGTTATCTAGGAACCATGAAGAAAACTATTTTTACGGTCATGAATTATTATCTCCCCTTAGAAGGAGTCTTACCCCTTCACTGTTCCGCCAATGAAGGCAAAAGTGGAGATACTGCCATTATGCTAGGCCTTTCGGGAACTGGAAAAACGACTCTTTCTGCTGATCCCAAACGCAAGCTCCTCGGGGATGATGAGCATGGTTGGTGTGAGCACGGGGTTTTTAATTTTGAAAATGGATGCTATGCCAAGATGCTTGATATGACCAAAGAGGCGGAACCAGAAATCTGGGAAGCTATCATGCATGAGGATGAGTACCAAAATCATGGTGCCATCATTGAAAACGCTTTTATGTATCCAAATGGCGAGTTTGATTTTTCTGATTCTAGGTTAACTCAAAACTCCAGGGCTTCCTATCCTCTTACGTACTTGAAAAATATTAAAACCTCTTCCGTTGGGGCACCTCCCAAAACCATTATTTTTTTAACCGCCGATGCCTACGGAGTTATCCCACCCATTTCCAAACTCAATCATGATCAGGCCATGTTGTGGTTTTTAATGGGTTATACCAGTAAACTCGCCGGCACTGAACGAGGAGTAAAGGAACCGCAGGCCACTTTTTCTCGATTTTTTGGTGCTCCATTTATGCCTAGCAATCCCGCCATCTATGCCAAGATGCTGGGAGATAAAATCGATAAATATAAAACCAATGTTTTTCTCATTAATACCGGCTGGGTGGGCGGTAAATATGGCGTTGGTAAAAGGATCAAACTCTCCTACACCAGAAGTATGTTAGAAGCAGCGATCTGTGGCAAACTTGACCAAGTTGAATATATTTTTGATGAAATTTTTCAGGTGAATGTTCCCAAAACTTGCCAAGACGTTCCTGAAGAAATTCTCAACCCTAAAAACATGTGGGGTAATGAGACTTTGTTTTTAACCACGGCCCATGAACTGGCCAAGCAGTTTCAAATTCATTTTGATAAATCATTTTCTAATAATCAAATTAGCGATCAGGTGGCCCAATGCTGTCCAGGTAAAAATTTTACAAAACCATTAACGAGTATTGCATCCCGACTTAAACCTGATTATACTCTAACTGATTAATAACTTAAAAATCAGGGTTAATTGTATGTCTAGGTGGTTATTTGTAATTGTGGTATTTATTTTTGTATTAAAAGTGACCTTCGGTGGTTAAAAATATTTGTAATTATTCAAACAATAATTATTTGCTAGCATAAGTTCTAAAATCCTCAAAAGAAAGAATCTCGTGAACTAGGTTTGGCTAACCTTCCCCGAGCGACCATGTAATTATTATGTATAAAATTAACAATGTCTTTTCCTGTATCCACTATTTTGTTATAGAAATAATCTTAAGAATGTTTCTATCCAAGGAGCCAATATGAATTATAAAGTTTTTATTACCGCAACGATGCTACAACTATTAAGTTTATCTGCCTCAGCAAATGTTATACACGAATATCTTGATGGCAAAATGTACAAATACAATAAGAAAACCAAACGAATTGATATTGAAACTAATTATTTTTGCAGTTTAAAACTTCAACTGGACAAAGTTTACCCAGGTAACGATACTCAACTAAAAATGAATTATGAACTTTCGACTGACGCCAATATTAAGGACAAATATTTGACAGGAATCGCGCAATCAAGTACATGCAATAAAAGTCCCGATCGATTTTGTGGCCCAACAACCTCGCTAGGTGGTTTTTTTGAAGGATCTTTCTTGAACGATGGAGTCCGGGTAGCAATACATTTTTCTTCTGAATATTATCTAGAAGACGTTACCCAGTTTGATACCATTAAACCAGATGTCGAAAGGTTTTTTATTACAAGCTCCAATGCAATGAGCAGTTATTTCGGCGGTGATGGAACATCTTGGAGCTATTTATGCGAATTTCAACCTCAGTAGATTTTTAGGTACGGCGTAACTTTTAGGGATGCATCCCAACAAAAATGAATTCCAATAAGAGGAGTGCCTACTGGCACTCTTCTTATTATTCAAACAATGACAACTTAACTTCTTTTGGAAGACCTTCAAAACCGGCAACACTAGTTTTTATTTTTTTCTCTCTCATTTCTTCCTCTGCGCGAATTAATGGATTATAATTTTGTAAATTTCTCTCTCCATTGGGTGCGCCAGCTTTAAACCATAATTTATTGGTAACCGCTCCATACATAAGAGGCATGTAAGGTAAAAATTCACTGGAACCTTCCGTTGAGCGATGTGAAAAGAATGCCGTAAAGCCACCTTTCTTTATATTATCCAAAGCTTCTTGTAAGGAGGATATGTTGAGTTTAGCTAGTTCACTCATAACATATTTTAAATCTCCTCTGGCTTTTAGGTATTCATTAACTTCATCAAAATTAGCAAAACCTAAAACTATATCTGAAGCGAGTCTAGTTTCAGTGAATGTCCCGGCTTGATTAAGTTTGATAAGGATAGAATTACCACATCTTTGTGATCTATTTTTACCAGCCAGGAAGGGAATAATAAAACGCATCTGAGTAACTGCGGCATCATCACAAACAATTTGAACTTTATCACCATATTTTTCGGTCATCATTCGGTGAGTTTCAAAATCCACTTCACTTCCGGGATCTTCCATGGTTACAAAATTATTTGAAGACTGCACAATGGACCAATTAAATTCAACCATTTCTTCTCTGGTTTTAATGCCACCTTTAGAAAAATGCAGATCATATTTTCCTTCTCTACGAAGTTCTTCGGTTTTTTGAATTTCACTAAAAGCATTATCTGTTCCTACCGCATAATCCTTGTCTTGAAGCTCAAGTTGCAAAGCACATTCTTTTATTCTTCGAAGTCCCTCAAAATTATCTTCCACGGGGAAAACAAATCCGCGCTCTTTCGCTGTACCCGTAGGTTTTCCATCTCTTACTAAGTTCTTTTCAAACTGTTTAAAAAACTTTACACCAGTTTTGAAAACATCTTTGATAGATTTATCTTTCATTGAAAAGAAAAACATCTCTTGAATATCTTGTTTGGTCCCAGGAACATGTTCTCCACCACACACCATATTAAAACCAATATTAGGAAAATAGAATTTTTTCATATCTTTGGTGGCCATGACCTCCCAAGCTTTATAACCAGAAGCCTTAAGCAGTGTTTGAAAAAAGACCGTAGAAGCTGCTAAAGTAGCATTCCCCCCCCACTTTATCTTATTCGGTCCAGCTTTTTTTACCAGTGAAAGGTCAAATTCATAGCAGGCTTTCAAAATATCTTTGGGACTTTTGATAACCACTTTTTTAGGAAGAAGTGGCTCGATATTTTTTTTAATAGATTGAATTGCCTTATCATTTGGAATATAAATCGCTTCATTTTCACCATCGGATGTTCCCTTGGCTATTCCATTTCGCTCTTCAATATTAAAAGATTCTTTACCGCGTTTTACAGAAGCCGTCATAACTCCCTCAAGAGTAAAGGCCGCGTACGAGGATAAAATCTCTCTGCCTTTTAAACTAAAATTAGAAACAATAGTCTCACGTGCCATCTTTAACTCCTTATGAATAATCAATTTATAAGGAATTCTACATGTATTTTAATTAAGAGGCTAGCAGCATAAAAAAAAACCGCCGGCAATAACCGACGGTTTAAATCAAGATAGCCTTTATACTTTTACTTCATGGCCTTTCTTTCTCCACCCATACCAGGTCCTTTAGGATTCATCATCAACATATTAAGATTCAATTTTTTAAATTGCTCTTTACTTAAAAGATCTTTAAGTTTCTTCAAATGTTCCATTTTTTTGATGATCATTTCTTGTTCCGCTTTACCAATTTGCTCTGCCAGATTAATAATTTCTTTTTCATCTAATTTTTCTTCTATCATCGCCATATGCAAAAGGTGTTGATAATTTTGCAGCTTTTCTCTCAAGGTGTGATGCGCCTGCATATCTTCTTTTTTAAGCTCAATCAATTTATCCATTTGTTTTTCATTTAAATCAAGTTGCTTATAAAGTAGCTCCTGACATTGTTTGCGATCATTCATTTTACCTTCACCAGGACCTGCTCTATTACCAAATTTCTGCATTTTCATCTGATTCATTTTAGGTTGCCCTCCTGGTTCTCCCATAGGCTGGGCCAATCCATTAAAAGATAATCCCATAAACAAGACTAAAAGCATGGTAACAAAGTTAAGTTTCATTTTCATAAAATTCTCCCTTTTATAAAATTTCATAATAAGATAATAAATGATCGTTTTCCTCATATGATGATTCATTGTAATCAACCTCCCCTGAATCATTATTAGAAGTAACCTGATAGAAGCTTTGATAATCATCCAACGAAACATAATCACTATTTTGATTAGTATCAGTAAATGGTGGCAGAAAGTTAATTCCCCAAACCACTATGGCAATTAAAATCATTACACTTCCCGCCCATACTAAGGATGCTGTTTTAGCTCTTTTTAAAGTCGGTCTTTGATTATTTATAATCTGATTATATAAATAATTTTGACCTCGCCAGTGAAGATCAACTTCTTTTTGGGCGTGTATAAATAATTTTTGCAAATCTTTATAATCCATTTTTCCTTCTTATTTTTTCAAGCCCCCTGTGAATGATGGTTTTAACTGTTCCTTCCGGTAAATTCATCACTTGGGCAATATCTCCATATTCCATCTCCTGGGCGTACTTTAATATAATTGCCATTTTTGTTTTTCCATCCACTTTTGTTAATACGTCCTTTAATTGATTTTTTATCTCTACACTATTCAACTCAAAGGTATTTCGGGAGTGATCAATTTCCAAAAAATACTTAAATCTCACCAATAGCTTTCTTCTATAATCTAAACAGATATTCACCGCCACCCGAATTAACCATCCCTTAACCTCTGCTTGGTTTTTAAAATCGATGACCTGATTAAAAAACTTTATAAATGTTTCTTGAGTGACTTCTTGCGCCTCCTCAATATTGCCCAGTTGAAGATACGTTATTTTTATAATCAACCGGTGGTATAATTCATAAACTTTATCAATATCTTGTCTCATAATTCTAGGATACATTCTTTTATTGAAATTTGATGAGTTTCTTATTTATTAAAACGTTTAACCTCCTCTAAAGGTTTCACTTTTTTTAATTATTTTTTTAAATTACCTAAAAAACAAGCAGTTAAGGAATTTATAAACCCCTTTCTACCAACATTTTGAAAATAAATATTATCTGGGTAGTTCGGTCGGGTATTATTTTTATTTTTTTTATTTATTTATATTAAGAGATCAGGTTAACATAAATGGGAAGTAAACCTGTGAAATAACGCTAAAAGAGTTGAACAATGATACAGTTAAGCCCCGCTGAGCAAGAAACCATTTACGGCCTCGCAGAAAAAATCCTTGGGATCAGCCAAAAGGGTAAATTTAGAAAAAACATTTTGGTAAGAAATATTGAACTAAGAATTTCTCAAACCAAAAGATCAAACCTTTCAGAATATTTAAATTTGGTAAATAGCGATAAAATGGAATATTGTCATTTTATTTCTGCGCTAACTATCCATACTACTAACTGGTTTCGCGAGCCACCGCATTTCCTAGAACTGGAAAAATATTTAAAAAAAAATATGACCAAATTAACGGCTAAGCCTTTTGTGATTTTGTCAGCCGCTTGTTCTACCGGGGAAGAAATTTTTTCGCTAGGTCTTTTAATGGAAAAGGTCAGAAGGGAGCATCCCGAATTTAACTACCAACTTATTGCCAACGATATAGATCCGGTGAGTGTCTCTCATGCCAAACGCTCGCTTTTTCTCAAACAGGAAGTGGCTACCATTCCCAAACAATATTACCCAGACATTCTGATTGGTAAAAATCAATTTGAGGATTTTTTTACTGTTTCAAAAAATATCCGCGAACGTATCACCTTTACCAACGAAAATATTCTGCACCTTGATTTTGCTGCGACGGTAAAATTTGATATCATTTTTTGTCGTAATGTTCTCATTTATTTTGAATATGAAAATATTAAAAAAATTATCAACGTCTTCATAAACCGACTTCATCCAGGTGGAATTTTGTGTTTAGGTCATAGCGAAGCCTTAAATGCCCCTGAAGCTTTCGGGCTTAAACTTATCTGGAATAGCAGCTATATTGTAGTTAAAAACCCTGCTGAAGCCATTAAGGAAGAAAAAAAATTAAATATGATTCCTCCTTTGAAGTCCTCACCTGAATCTTATAGGGAAGATTCCAATAAGTATGAAACACTTGCCAATGAAGTTACCCCATCTCCTGCACTTGCCACTCTCGAAAACAAACCCAAAACTATTTTAGTGGTTGATGATTCCATCACCGTCAGAAAAGTTTTACAAAAGCTATACGAACAACACGGATTTAAAGTTCTGCTTGCTCAAGATGCCAAACAAGCAAATAATTTATTAACCTCTCATTTTCAGGATATTTCATTAATCTCACTCGACTTACACATGCCGGAAATGTCCGGTCAAGAATGGTTATCACAAATACGCAGTAAAGGAATAACCATTCCCGTGATTATCATCACCGACGCCCACGCCGACGAAGCCCTAGAAGTCTTGGGTGCCTTAGAAAGAGGCGCACAAGATTATTTAAATAAAGCCGAATTACATCAAGACGCTAATTTGGCGGTAGAAAAAGTTAAGGCCATTATAGAATCTCATGAAGACGTCAACCCCGCACACCAGTCCCCTACTAACAAAGCTACTAGCCGCCAAACCCTTTTTCGACCAGAAGTTATTTTAATTGGTGCCAGTACCGGTGGCCCAGAAGCACTTACTAAATTACTAGAAAATTTTGATAAAAATTCTCCCCCTATATTAATCGTTCAGCATATTGCCCCCAGTTTTGCGGATGCTTTTTATAAAAGACTATGTAAAGTATCTACCTTATCCCCAGAAAATATTGCCGATGGTATTCCCTTAAAACCTGGCCATTTATATTCCGCAACTCATGATTTTCATATCGGGGTGGCCAAAAATAAAAACCAGTACAATTTAATAACTGACAAGTGTAATCCGATAAATCGACATCGCCCAAGCGTTGATTACCTTTATAAAACCTGTACCAGTTTCGCTGACAAGGTTGCAGGCATATTGCTCACTGGGATGGGTGCCGATGGAGCGGTTGGGCTCTGTGAACTACGAAACAAAGGTGCAATCACTTTTGTTCAAAGTGAAAGCTCATGCGTAGTTTTTGGAATGCCAAGAGAAGCCATAAAACGTAATGCACACGGATTTGTGGGAGATCTCACTCAGATAAGAAATCAGATGAATACTTTTATAAAATTATAACCGCTAACTGTTGGTAAATTAGATAAGTTTGTTATATAATTTAAGTGTTAATAAATTAACCAAGGTAATAGAAATGATTGATCCTGAAATAGTGGCGATTTTTTTAGAAGAAGCCACCGATATATTACATAATTGGGAAAAAGAATGTCTGACGCTTGAAAAAAACATCGACCATCCAGATTTTAACGGTCTGTTCCGTTGTGCCCATAATATTAAGGGATCCGCAAAATCCGTAGGTCTTGAAAGTTTGGGACAATTTGTGCATGAAGTGGAAGATGTTATTAATTTACTTCGTAATGGAGAAATAAAACTTATTCCTAAAATCTTGGAATTTTTATTGGATGCTCAGGCTTTACTAGCTAAATGGGTTGAAGAATTAAATAAAGATGTCAATTATGTGCCCAATACCAAATCTTACTCTATGAAAGCTCTAGCTATCAAAGATTTTGCCAAGAAAAAAACCCCTAACGGAGAACCTTCTCTTGTAACACCCAAAGATTTTGGAACCATTGCGGTAGAAGTGGGAATTGAACAACATCAAGTTGAAAAGGCCATTAAACTACAAAATCGTAAAATTGGCGAAATAATGGTTGATGAAGGTATCATTAGTGAAAAAGAAAAAATCGAGATATTAGAAAAACAAAAAATAATGCAAAAGAAAGCTGGGGTACAAAAAACAGATGAGAGTATCCGCATATCTGCCCTTAAAATTGACCGTTTAATCCAATTGATTGGTGAATTATCAATTCAACAATCTATAATAACTCATGCCAAAAAAACCAAAACCCTTGATTCACACGCCTGCGGAAACGCTATTTCACTTGCCAGTAAAATTAATAGTGAAATCCAAACCAATGCGCTTTCTCTGCGCATGCTTCCCATTGAAGGTTTGTTTCAACGACTTGAACGGATCATAAGAGATCTTGCACGTTCTTTAAAAAAGCAAGTCGAAATTGAAATTGAAGGTAGTAATGTTGAACTAGATAAAAC